>Ga0213837_1000075_pt1 | contig 210478 bp, 171 predicted proteins | sample SWPATP12_FD_160572 | JGI IMG/M metagenome (GOLD analysis project Ga0213837, IMG submission 160572) | Coastal seawater microbial communities from Marineland, Florida, United States - SWPA TP1 #2 | ecosystem: Environmental > Aquatic > Marine > Coastal | place: USA: Florida | collected 2016-08-06
GATATTAGATGCTCAAGCCATTGAGGTTCAAACAATAAACAAAAATCATCGACATCTACGTAAATTGCATCTAAGTTATTCATGCCCTTGCCTTGGTAATCTTATGTTTCTTGGTCGAAAGATCTGAACACCACAAGGGCATTTAGTTCAATTTCTTATGCGCAGCTCAGGTTAATTATTTTGAGGGATTAAACCTGATGATAGCTGCGTTAAAGATTTCTCATTTAGAGCAACTAAATAACGAAGTATTTGCCTAGCTACCAACAAGGTTTTCTTGCCTCAAAATAGACCACTTAGTTAAGCGGATTGGTATAAAAGCGTTTAGATTTAACAAACAAATATAAAGCAGACATAAAAAAGCCGAGCTTAACTTTGCTCGGCTTTTGTCTTCCCGTTGATTGTATTACAAACCCAAACTCTGTCTTACTTGCACCATCTGCTGCTGTAGTTCAGTTTGAATATCGTTAACTTGCTGACTTGAGCTATTCACCTGATCTTTCATATTGCGCATTGCTTGGCTGAAGTTATCGACTAAGCTACTTTGCTGCTGTGCGAGCTCCATGGCATGGCTGGCGACTTGATTCGCAGTTTGTGCACTTTCTGCAACACCTTCTGAGTTACGTTTTAACTCTTGCGCATGTTCTGTTTGAGCTTGTGCGTCTTGTGAAAGCGCACCCATTTGCTCCGATACTTTCTTAGAGTTTTCGCCTAAGGTATTTAACTGTTGATGAATATCAGACAGAGAGTCTTGTGTTTGCTGCGCCAATTTTCTCACTTCATCGGCAACAACGGCAAAGCCACGACCGTGTTCGCCCGCTCGGGCCGACTCTATAGCTGCATTCAGTGCTAATAAATTGGTTTGCTCTGCGATAGTACGGATCATTTCAACTACAGTGCCCACATCTGACACGCCTTTTAATAATTCATTTAAGCTATCTTGCCCTTGTTCTACACGCTGCTCTGTTGAAGAGCTCGCTTCTAGCATGGCATCGGCAAACTGCACGCTTTGTGACATGGCTTCGAAGGTACTATTGGCATTATCAGATACCTGAGTATTAATATCGTTGGCTTGCTCGCCCAAGTCTTTAATGTTGTGAAGCAGACCTTGCGTTTGCTCTACTTGGTTGTAGGTGTTTTCTGACTGCTGACTTATTTGTGATAGGTTTTGACTCATCTGGGCCATAAACTCGTTCACTAGTGTCAGCATTTCTTGGCGCTCTTGTGCTTCTAGTTGTTGGCGCTGAATAAGCTGATTAAAGTAACCAGCAATTTCACCCACCTCAGTATCAGGGTTTTTACTGTGGATCTGCTTCATCTCATTAGAATTAATTAAGTCAGCAAAACCATCTCTGAGTTGACGTAATGGGTTAAGTACCTGACTAAGCTGTACAAAGTAAACACCCGCAGCGAGTAAAATTAACAAACCAATCGCCACACTAAATAGTATAAGCACGTTCATTTTCAAAGTATCTTGACTGGCTTTTAAGTCGTTTTCAGCGGATAGAACAATATCAATCAAGGTTTGAATATCACTACGTAGCGCTTTAATTCCCACTTGTCGTGATTGAGATTGCGTTAGGGTGTTCTGCACATCTTTACCAAACCGATTAGCCCAGCTACTTAACTCTGACTTTATCTCATCTCCTAGATCTTCAGCTTCTTCGCCAAAAAACAACGCATCTTCATCGACTTCACTCATAACCCCTAGATTTTCTAAACGTTCGATTTTATTGGCGATAGATTGCAGTGTCGAAATACTATTTTGCAGACTGGTTTGTGTATTTGCATCAGGGTTTATAGACAGGTGATAAGTAAAAATACTCAACTGATTCACAGCTTGAAAATAATCAGATGCCAAGGCGTAATATTGTGTTTTGACAGGGTTGTCATCAGCTTTCGACGCATAGCTTATTAGCGAAGACGCTGAGCCACTCATTTGTCTTAATGCATTATCGAGTAGTGCCATCTCATTACCAGATAACTTACCAATCGCGCGATATTTTCCGTTAATATCTGCATCTAAAGCATCTAACTTAGTATGCATAGTGTTAGCAAGTTCGTCTGGTAGTTGGCTGATATGCGCTTGTTTGAGCTTTTTAATGATCTCAGAAGACTGAGTTAAATACTGGCTATCTCCAGCACTGAGATAGCTTTCAATGCTACCTGATAACTCCACCAGCACAGCATTTTTAAGTTGGTTGTATCCGGTATTCTGCTGATCTAATGTGCTTAGAAGATTCGACGCCCAAAACAACACGCCTGCTAAAAATAAACTTGCCGACGTTAGCAAGATTGCTAGCCATCGAGTAAAAACAGAAACACGCATAACACCCCCTTTGTTTCAAATTTCGGCGCTAGCGTATTACTCTTTTATGACAGTTTGATGTAATTTGTTCAATAAGAAAGCAGAAGGGTAAAAAGCATACTTTTTACCTACAACACTTAGAGTTATAGCTCTACTTCATAGCTGCTTTTACATAGACATCAAAGCGGTTTTTCTTAGTGGTGATTTGCATACTCGGCTTTTGCTCATCGAGGAACGGCGCATAGTCAGGACGTTTTACGGCAACGCGTTTACTCGCCAATTGCATGGCAAACGGTAACAAGGCATCTGCATCATGATCGTCTCCCACTAAGGATTGGAACACGCGCATTTCTTTTTTTACCAATGCAGACTTTTCTCTATGCGGAAACATAGGATCGAGATAAACCACATCAGGTTCAACTGCAGTACTGTTTAAAAGGTCATGACTAGAACCAAACGCCATGCCCACTTGCGCCTTCATCCACTCACCAATCTCAGGATCTTGGTAAGCACGCTGTAGACCGTCGTAGAGTAATGCAGCAACCACAGGATGACGTTCATGCATAGTTACTTTGCAGCCGAGTGCAGCTAATACGAAGGCATCTCTACCCAAACCCGCAGTCGCATCAAGTACATGCGGTGTTGCCCCTTTATTTAGCCCCACAGCCTTAGCAATTGCTTGCCCTTTGCCACCTCCAAATTTACGTCGGTGTGCACTTGCGCCAGTGACAAAGTCAACTCGAATGGCACCTAGTTTTGGTTCATCACTTTTGAATAACTGCAATCCATGCTCATCAAACTGCAACTTAAACAAGCATTTATTTGGCACGCTTTCGGCGTTGCACTGCTCTGCCCACTTGGCTAACTCAAAGCGTTTTTCTATTTCATCAAGGTAAGGACGATTTTCAGGATAGGGGGTATGGATTAGCAAGGGCAAACTCCTTATAGAACAGCTTGCCCATTATAACGTTGAAACGTTTATTTATACCAACCCTCAATAATACTTAATTGATAGAAGAGGGTTAGAAAAGCTCAATATCATCTTGAGAAGCAACTTGATCTTCACTCCAAGGCTGACTCAACTTATTAAGACTAGTATGAAGTGCTTCTCGCGTTTCAGTGATCAAAGCGAGTTTTTGTTTGATGACATCAATCTCTTCGTTCATAAAAGCAAAATGTTGAGAAAACGCTTTTAGTTGCTCTGTGTTTTCGATTTGTGAAGACTGCAATAACTGCTCAAAATTTTCGGATTGCATACTATGGTGCATATCTAAAAATACCAATTGTTGTGCAATGTCATCACATACCTGACCTATGTGCCCTACTTGCTCGATTGCTTGCTCACTCTCTTCCATATCTTGAATTTTGGCATTCGTCGCCTCCAAGATGTGTGGCAGTAAGTCTTTGTAACGACCGTACATACCGGGGTCATCTGTTGGCATATTCTTAATAAGCAAAGACACTTTCGGATAGTTAATGATAGTACGACGACCAAAGTCAACAAAACGATTACCTTCGCGATTTTGCTCTAATAGCTCTTGTTCAATAGGCTGAATGGCGCCTTCAGCTGATTTAAACACTTCACCTTGTTGGTGCCAAAATGCGACCGCAACTTCTAGCTGCAATGGAATAAAAAACTCGAAGAAGAAATTCGATAAGCTTTCTAGATCATGGGCATGATAAGACTGACCAACATAACGCATAATGCGACCCATATCACCAGAGTCTGTCATGGCGATTTCAGCAGTTATCTGCGCTTGCTCCATATCTTGTTTAAGACGTTGAGATACTTGGCGGTACTCATCAAGCACATTAATTCTGGCTAATAACTCTTCTTTATTAAACGGCTTAACAATGTAATCTGCAGCACCAGAGTTGTAACCACGCATGCGCTCAGAAATATCAGAACGAGATGATAGAAACATCACCGGGGTTTCTAATGTTTCAGGAGACTTCTTTAAAAGTTCACATACTTCAAAGCCATTCATACCAGGCATTTCAACATCAAGCAGAATAATATCAGGTTGATATTTAAGGGCTAACCGTAATCCTTCGTCACCATTTTTAGCTCTGATCAACTTACAGCTTTCAGCCAACGCATCTTCGATGATCTTGTGCACAAATTTGTCGTCATCGATAGCCAGCACCAGTCTGCTCATACCATTTCCCTTAATAAATCATGTCTTTAAATAGCATAGCTTGAGTTAATAATTTTGCGAACCCCAAAAAGCACAAAAGCGCCCTAAGACGCTTTTATTTTTATAACTACATCAAACTATGTGTAATTATTCAGCAATTTTTTACGCGTGAATAAGTGAGCGTGACATAAAGTCACAGCCTACAATTGTACTTCCAAATGTTTAAGCAATACCACTATGGCGCAGAAGTGCGTCAACTTGTGGCTCACGTCCTCTGAAACGTTTGAATAATTCCATTGGCGCTTCTGAGCCGCCTTTTTCTAGAATATTCTGCATAAAGTCTTGCCCTGTCTGCGGGTTAAACACGCCTTCTTCTTCAAAACGAGAAAACGCGTCTGCTGATAATACTTCTGCCCACTTATATGAGTAATAGCCAGCGCTATAGCCACCTGCGAAAATATGACTAAAACCATGCTGGAAACGGTTAAACTCAGGCGCTTTAACCACGGCTGTACGCTTACGTACTTCATTTAGAGTAGACTGAATTTGACAGCCCTCTTCAGCCTTATAATCAGCATGAATATGGAAGTCGAATAAACTGAACTCTAATTGACGCAGCATCTGCATCGCCGACTGGAAGTTTTTCGCAGCCAATAGTTTATCAAGTAACTCTTTAGGCAATGGCTCACCGGTTTCAAAGTGACCCGAGATAAAGCTCAGCGCTTCTTCTTCGTAGCACCAGTTTTCTAAGAATTGACTTGGTAGCTCAACTGCATCCCATGCTACACCATTGATACCCGCCACCGCTGAAGCATCGATTTGCGTCAACATATGGTGAATACCATGACCAAACTCGTGGAATAAAGTGGTCACTTCGTTGTGAGTGAATAAAGCAGGCTTGTCGCCGACGGCTTTATTGAAGTTACATACTAAGTACGCCACCGGTGTTTGCAGCTCGCCATTGGCACGAATTTTACGACCCATGCAGCCATCCATCCACGCGCCACCACGTTTGTGCTCGCGCGCATATAAATCTAGGTAGAAGTGACCGCGAAGTTCATCGTTTTTATCGTGCACAGCAAAAAAGCGAACATCTTCATGATAAGTATCGAAATCCGACAACTCAGTTACCTTGATGCCAAATAGCTTGTTTACTGTGGTGAACAAGCCTTTTAAAACTGTATCTGCTGGGAAATATGGGCGTAACTGCTCGTCTGAAATGGCATACTTAGCTTGCTTTAACTTCTCACCAAAGTAACCGTAATCCCAGGCTTGTAAGTCGGTCATTTGATATTCTGACCCAGCAAATGCTTGAAGCTCTTTTAGCTCTTGTTCAGCTTGTGGTTTAGACTTAGCCGCTAAATCATTTAAAAACTCAAAAACCTGCGCCGGACTTTCGGCCATTTTTGTTGCCAATGATTTATCTGCAAAGCTGTCAAAACCTAATAGCTGAGCTAATTCATGACGTAACTTTAGCTCTTCAGCCATAATCTCTGAGTTATCAAACTCACCGGCATTCGGACCTTGATCAGAAGCGCGAGTACAAAATGCGCGGTACATTTCTTCACGCAACTCGCGGTTATCACCGTAAGTCATTACAGGAAGGTAAGACGGTATATCTAAAGTAAACACCCAGCCTTCCAGTTCTTTGCTTTGTGCCGTATGCGCCGCTAACGCAACTGCCGACTCAGGCAAGCCCGCAAGTTCGCTTTCATCTGTAATATGCTTTTGCCATGCTTGCGTGGCGTCCATGACATTATTGCCAAACTTTGCCGCAAGTTCTGACAAACGCGCTGAAATTTCGCCATAACGCTTTTGCTTGTCGCTATCTAGTGCAATACCCGACAAAGTGAAATCACGTAGCGCGTTATTAATTGAAGTTTGCTGGGCAATGCTCAGTGATGCAAATTCTTCGGAGTCTTTTAATGCTTTATAGGCTTCATATAAACCTTGATGCTGACCCACATAAGTTGAGTACTCTGAAATAAGCGGTAAGCACTCATCATAGGCTTTGCGTAAATCTTCAGAGTTAACCACTGAGTGCATGTGCGAAACTGGCGACCACATACGAGAAAGCTTGTCATCCGCCTCCTCTAGTGGCACCACCAGCCCTTGCCAAGTGAATGCTTGTTTTGCCAAAACTTCATCGATGGTTTCACGGCAATGTTCAATTGCTGCTTTAAGTGCTGGTACTACATGCTCTGGCTGAATTTTCGAAAATGGTGGCAAACCTTCAAGACCAATCAGTGGGTTACTCATAAATACTCTTTCCTTTAAACTTGTTCTATTAATATGTTCTTTTATGACATATTTAACGTATTAGCATTGAAATTGGGGCAAATGCCGCAATTACAAGTTAGACTGAAATATTCTTGATACTTCGCCTTTCTATTATTGAAAGCTTAGAACATAAAACAAATTTTTAAGGAGTTTTTATGGCTCAACATTTTGATTATATTGCCATTGGTGGTGGTAGCGGTGGTATTGCATCGGCTAACCGTGCGGCAATGCGTGGCGCAAAAGTCGCTTTAATTGAAGCTAAACACATGGGCGGCACTTGTGTAAACGTCGGTTGTGTACCAAAAAAAGTGATGTGGCACGGCGCACAAGTCGCTGAAGCAATTAAGCTTTACGCACCAGACTATGGCTTTGATGTTGAACTTAAAAACTTCGATTGGGCTAAGTTAGTAGAAAGTCGCGAAGCCTATATTGGCCGTATTCATAAGGGCTATGAAGGTTATTTAGCAAAAAATGGCGTAACCGTGATCAACGGCTTTGCTAAATTCGTTGATAACAAAACCATCGAAGTGAATGGCGAGCATTATACGGCTGATCATATTTCTATCGCGGTAGGCGGTCGCCCTTCTATCCCGAATATTCCAGGCGCTGAATACGGTATCGACTCAAACGGCTTTTTCGAATTGGACGAGCAGCCACGTCGCGTTGCTGTCATTGGCGCAGGTTACATTGCGGTAGAACTTGCAGGCGTATTAAGCAGCCTAGGTACAGAAACCCATCTATTTGTTCGTAAGCATGCGCCTCTTCGTAACTTCGACCCGCTGGTTGTTGAAACACTGACAGAGGTAATGGAAAAAGAAGGTCCAACACTTCACACCAATGCCACACCGAAAGCGCTGACAAAAGAAGCTGACGGCTCTGTGACCTTGCATTTAGAAAATGGCGACACTCATACGGTTGATCAAGTTATTTGGGCGATTGGTCGTGAACCTGTGACTGATTTAATCAATCTACAAGCGACTGATGTTGAAACCACTGAACGCGGTTATATTAAAACAGATGAATATCAAAACACCTCTGTACCTGGTATCTATGCACTGGGTGACATTATGGAGGGTGGTATTGAACTGACGCCTGTGGCAGTAAAAGCTGGTCGTATGTTGGCTGAACGTTTATTTAATCCAGAATTGCCTGATGCAAAAATGGACTACGATTTAGTACCCACGGTAGTATTTAGTCACCCGCCAATCGGCACAATCGGCTTAACCGAACCGCAAGCGGTTGCACAGTACGGCGAAGAAAATGTGAAAGTGTACACATCTACGTTTGCCGCTATGTACACCGCTGTGACGCAGCACCGCCAGCCTTGTAAAATGAAATTAGTTTGTGTGGGCGATGACGAGAAAATCGTTGGTTTACATGGTATTGGTTTTGCGGTGGATGAAATGATCCAAGGCTTTGCTGTTGCCATGAAGATGGGCGCGACAAAAGCAGACTTTGATTCTGTAGTGGCGATACACCCTACTGGTTCTGAAGAATTCGTGACCATGAGGTAGGCACTGCCAATCATTCATCCATGAAGCACCGCCCGGCTCGACGTCCATTGTCTCGCGTTCGAGCCTAAAATAGCTGCACGCTTTCGCTATTTTCGGGCGGCTCTCACCCAACGGGTTCTGAAGAATTCGTTACTATGAGATAGGCACTGCCAATCATTCATCCATGAAGCACCGCCCGGCTCGACGTCCATTGTCTCGCGTTCGAGCCTAAAATAGCTGCACGCTTTCGCTATTTTCGGGCGGCTCTCACCCAACGGGTTCTGAAGAATTCGTGACAATGCGGTAGAGAATAGACCCTGAAACAAGTTCAGGGTGACGGCTTAAGTGGGCGCCGACTTTATGTCGCGCACAAAAATGCGCAGGGTAAACCAGCGCCTACAAGTAAAATTGACAATCCAAAGACATAACTCAATCTTGTTGTTCCGAACTTGTTTCTGAATCTATGGTTTACTTATAGACCCTGAAGCAAGTTCAGGGTGACGGATTAAGTAGGCGTCGACTTTATGTCACGCACAAAAATGCGCAGGGTAAATTGGCAACCCAAAGACATAACTCAATCTTGTTGTTCCGAACTTGTTTCTGAATCTATGGTTTACTTATAGACCCTGAAGCAAGTTCAGGGTGACGGATTAAGTAGGCGCCGACTTTATGTCGCGCACAAAAAAAGCGCAGGGTAAACCTGCGCCTACAAGCTGAATTGACAATCCAAATACTTATCTCAATCTTGTCGTTCCGAACTTGTTTCGGGATCTATGGTTTGCTTATAGACTCTGAAACAAGTTCAGGGTGACGGCTTAAGTGGGCGCCGACTTTATGTCGCGCACAAAAATGCGCAGGGTAAACCAGAGCCTACAAGTAAAATTGACAATCCAAAGACATAACTCAATCTTGTTGTTCCGAACTTGTTTCTGAATCTATGGTTTACTTATAGACCCTGAAGCAAGTTCAGGGTGACGGATTAAGTAGGCGTCGACTTTATGTCACGCACAAAAATGCGCAGGGTAAATTGGCAACCCAAATACATAACTCAATCTTGTCGTTCCGAACTTGTTTCGGGATCTATGGTTTGCTTATAGACTCTGAAACAAGTTCTGGGTGACGGCTTAAGTAAGCGCCGACTTTATGTCGCGCACAAAAATGCGCAGGATAAACCTGCGCCTACAGGCCAAATTGGCAACCCAAATACATAACTCAATCTTGTCGTTCCGAACTTGTTTCGGAATCTATGGTTTGCTTATAGACCCTGAGACAAGTTCAGGGTGACGGCTTAAGTGGGCGTCGACTTTATGTCGCGCTCAAAAAAAAGCGCCGGATAAACCAGCGCCTACAAGCTAAATTGGCAACTCAAACACCTATCTCAATCCCGTCGTTCCGAACTTTTTTCGGAATCTATGGTTTACTTATAGACCCTGAAACAAGTTCAGGGTGACGGCTTAAGTAGACGTCGACTTTATGTCGCGCTCAAAAAAAAGCGCCGGATAAACCAGCGCCTACAAGCTAAATTGGCAACTCAAACACCTATCTCAATCCCGTCGTTCCGAACTTGTTTCGGAATCTATTGTTTACTTATAGACCCTGAAACAAGTTCAGGGTGACGGCTTAAGTAGACGTCGACTTTATGTCGCGCACAAAAATAAACTACCACGCAAACTTACCACTAAACCCTAGGCGTATAGCTAATGCATCATTAGGGTTGAAATGATCTAATCCTATTTGCCAATTTATTTGCTCGCCCTGATATTTAACATCTGCGATTTTATTGGCAGGATCTATAAGTAGCGTCCAAGCTCCTTCACTCATACCAAGTTGGGTAAATTGCTTGTCGCCTTGTTTAAAAGTAGTTAAGTGATAAACAAACGGACCTTTAGAGTAATCTAAGCCCAGTTGCATTTGTTTGGCTAAATCAAACTCAAAACTTTGCTCTTTTTCTATGCCTTTAAGCAAAGGTCTAAAACTACTAAAGCCAACATTATCAACAAAGCTGCCCTTGGTATTGATATCTGCCTGAGTGTATCCTGTACCGTCAATTTCAAAATGATTAACTAAATCAACCACCTTTCCATGAAGCGTCATTATGTCTGACAATTTATAAGTAAACGCAAAATCAAGAGAGTAACCATCACCTGATGTTTGCCATTCACCCTCATTATTAGGGCGCTTTAAGAAATTGTTATCGGTATAAAACTCTTCAAATTCAAGATTGCCTAACAACTGTAAGTCTTCTTTACCAGATACCGCACCACTGACTATCGAGCGGCGTAGGTAGTTCAATTGCCAATAATTGGCTTGCAAAGACACTGTCAGTTGACCAATTTGCTCTTGATATTCAACGCCCAACCCTCGACTTCGCGAACCGGTTAAGTCGATTTCAACATCATATTCTTCAAACGTTGTTAAAGGTATGTCGTTTTGCTCTTGATAATAGCCCAAAGCGGTTTGCGGGTTGGTGGCTAACTGGTAATCAATACGTTGCATCATATGCCAACGAAAATTCGACAGCGCCTGAGACTTGTATGCCATACCAAAACGTGATTGTGAAAAGCCTATACTGGCATCACCTTGCGGGCTCTGATGCCACTCATCATCGGCGATTTGTAAGATAGGCGCTATATTCGTATAGCTATTTGAAGTGAAATAAAACTCTAATTCATGTTGGTTTGCAAAAGTGTAATTTGATGCCAGAAGAGCTGCAGTTAGGCAAGCTTTTTTTATCATTCTTATTGTCCGTAATCCCTTTTTCATAGCTAATATACTTTGTATATAGGCATAAAAAAAGGCCAGAAATACTGGCCTTTAAATTTAAGCTTAGTGTGACTGACTCACATTAAAGTGATTCAATTGCACCGTCTGTGTATTTAATTAATACAATACTGCCACGCTTCAAGATAGTTGCTGCGACTTCTTCGCCCACCATGATCTTACCAATCTCAACTTCAGCATCTGGATCAACTTCTTCACCAGCAACCGGCTCAGGCTCTATGATCTCTAAACTGACTCCTTCAGCATTTTTCGCTGAAAGCGTTTCAGTTTTTGTATCATATTCAACCGTAAAGCTACGTTGTGCGTCTGAGCCTGGGATCACATACTTGATATCCAAATCAAATTCACCCTGCTCGTACTCTGTTCGCTGACCACTTAACGTTAAATCAACCGCATAGTCACCTAGTACAACATCAACATTGAGTGCAGCGCTAATGCCTAGGAAGGTGTTTTCATCTTCCAGTTCGAAAGTATCGACGGGATCAAAGCCAACCGGAATATCTATAGAGGCATTCGGTAAAATCAGATCTCGGTAATAAATTGGCTGACCGTCTTCCCCCTCTCCATATTGATTATAGAAACCAAAATAGAAACTGCCTTTGTCGTCAAAATAAGCGCCATTCCAATCTTGTTTTATCGCATGGATCGCAGGATAGTCATCAAATAATGAAAGGTTGGTTGGTGACAATTCTCTGATGATGTATTCCATATTAAAAGAACTAAACCATAAAGTAGATTGCGTATAATCGATAGGTTGATTATCACTATCTACTAATTGGTTATCTTCTGTAAGAATCGCATCTTCAATTAGATAAACTTCGTAATTCCCTGCAACGCCATCAGAAGACGGTACAAAGTAATAATGGGATATAGATGGTGCAGGTTCTGGTTCTGGCGGAGGAATATCTACTCCATCATTATCAGCATCATCTTCTTGATAATTATAATATATATGGCTTTCATCTGTATAAAATACAAAATGCTGGCCATTTTCATCTGAGTTTTGTAACGCTGAAAAAGTTTCAGTCCAAGTCCCTAAGTACTCCCCTTGACGCTCTTCGGTTCGAACAAATACAAAAGAACCATCTTCTTCTTTATTGAACGTATAACTGCGAGAGAAACCGTTCAGCACACCAGTTACCTGATCACCTGTTTCACTTACAGACACTTTATAGACTGAATCAGACTCTTCGATTACCAGCCTTCCTGATAAAGAAGTCTCAACACCTAATTCAGGCTTAACGTCAGGAATGTTGGCAAATGCGACCCCAGCATCTTTAACCAATGTACTTCTTTGATACTCCTGTTGAAGCAAAACATCATAAATATTATTGATATTTTTAGGGTCTTTAATAAACCCTAAGTATGCTTCATCTAGAATATAGTCTAAGCTGTCTGACGAAAACCAATCATTCCAATTTAGATCATTCACATTAGATGACACGCCATCCAGTGTGATTTGCCCATTATTGAACTCTTCTACACTCCCATGTATTACTGTGGTTTGTACTGTGTAGTAACCATCCGCAGCAATAATTCTATAGAAACTTTTGCTGAAACCACCATCTTCACCATAAGTTACTTGCTTTAAAAAATATTTTACATTTTCAAAAGTGTCTGCCCAAACAGTCTCAGTGACATCACCCACTTCAACTTGGAAATTAAGAGTACCAGCTTCTCCACTTCTAAGTAGATTGAAAGTTGATACGAGCTCACCATCATTTTGTTTGATGACCGCTTTCGTATCTGATTCAATCGTTAATAAAGCGACATCTTCAATCTGCTTTCCATAATAGCTAAACCCTGCTGCTTGATAATTTTCGGCATTGGCCAAATTTACAGTCAAACTCGCACCAATAGAATTACCTTCTAAAGAACTGAAATTACCACTTAAGCCCAGCATTTTAGGCAGAACCATGGTATCAGTCTCAAATGAAGGGGCGTAAATGCCATCAACATTTAGGTTATTATAGTAACTAAGCTCTTGCGTGATAACAGGCACTAACTCAGCAGACAATTTACCGCTAAAGCTTACAGGGTTAGTTACTTCATCGGTTTTCTTCTGTGCAAGCGTCAACTCTAGATTTAGTTCGCCTTTAACTGCCTCAATGCCATGTTCATCTAAATCAAAAGTGTCTGAGGTTAATTGTTCACGGGTTACCGCTTCGTTCAGAGTCACCGACACTTTTGTGCCTTCTTTTAAGGTAAATTTCGCAGCAGCATTCTCAATGGTGCCATCAAGGCTTAGTGAGTACTCGGTATTGGCTTCATTACTGGTGACGGCTGCTTTAGCTGACAGTGACTCTTCCCCTGCCGAGGCTTGAACATTAAACGTCAAACCATCTTCATCCAAAGTAACAACACCAGTCGCACCAGGTAATGCCAAGTAGTTATCTAGTTGAACGGTTTTCTCTGTTATTTTGCCTGCATCTCGCAGCGTATCAATGACAGAAAGCGCTTCACTGACATCACCTAATAGCTTAAAGCTATCAGCTTGTTGCTCAACCATGGTGCCAGCATCTTCAACGAGTTGCACAAACTCTTCACCTTGGGTTTGCACTTCTTTACCCGATGTTTTCGCTACATCAAATAAGTTAGCAAAGACACGTACGTCATTTACCATGGCTGCAGCTTTCGCTACTGCATCACCTTCAGTTGTATCGGTCTCAGTACCTTTTGAACGGCCATCGTCACCAGACTCAGCCTTTTTCTTCGATACTTCGTTATTTAACTTGGTGACTAATAGCTCAAAGTCAGCAATGTTTGAGAGATTTCTCGATAGGACTGGGTCTTTTTTGATTAATACGATAATTTGCTGCGTGGCTTGCTCAGCACCTTTTAGAATGTCTTCTAAAGTTAATTCAAACGCTGCATCATCGTCATTATCACGACTAACTAAAAACGCTCCATCTGCAGCAACTAAATCAGCAATGGCAGAATTCAAACGCGCACTCATATCGCCCACATTGCCTTCACTGCCAGCAAACAATGCTTGTGCAATACCGGCATTAATTAGCGCATAACGTAAATTGTCTGTTTCGTCGTCATCAACGAGTGACGCTTGATCTTCGACTTTTGCGGGCACTAATTCGTTTAACGCACCGATTAAGCCAAATGTATCTGCGATTTCAGATTGTGCTTTGCTCACAGACTCAGCGCTGACATCACCACGCTGCTCAGCAAGTGCTGCTGCAAAATGTGTGAGTGGTGTGATATTCGCGGTATTTTGAACATCATCGTCATTTTTAGCTGCACTGATTAACGAGGTTAACGTGAATGTCGGATCTTTCACTGTCATATTGATTTGTTCACCAAATGCGATGGCCTCGCCTTTGGCATTTTGACCACACCCAGCTGGTGCATCACAGATCATATAAGTCGGGCTATTGATATCTTGGCTCACGCCGATTTCGACTTTAACTAACCCTTCGACTTTAACTTGCGCACTATATTGACCTTTATCGTCGGTCATCGTACTGGCAGCACCAAGCTCTTCTTCAGTTAATCTAACTGGTGCGCCATCTACATACTTGTAGAAATAAACGGGGGCATTGATAAATGTACCTTTTGAAGCCACCCCTTTAATGTCACTAGTGACCACTTCAACAACTGGTGGCTCAGACGTATCCGGTTTTGGCGTTTCTTTTTTATCATCGTCTGATGAACCACAACCACTCAGTACAGTTAATACACCAAGTGCTAATAATGATTTTTTAAATTCCATGTCTTTTTCTCTTTTAATTGAGCGTTTGACAGTCAGTTACTTTATTACTGCCAGCTAACTAGGGAGCTTATAATTAAGCTCCCGCCTTGTTTTTATTGATATAAATTTGGAAAGTTCAGTTGTACTTTCTCGCCACTTTCACAGCTTTCTGATGCCAAGTACTGACAAAGCGTGACACCGTCTTTAGTGTTGCTGCCAGGGACTAGCTCTATGTTATAAATTAAGCCATCTGTCATGCGAATGGTCATCTTGCCTTCGGCAAACGTGTAAGGTAATGGTTCAGCATCACCAATTTGTAAGCTATAAGTGGTTTCTTCACCATTTAGATTAGCTCTACTTCTCCAATTCTCATCATTAGCTGCATTAATTAGGCTGAATGACAACATGCTGTCATTTAACGCATCAATTTCCATTGTTGGTAGTTTATCTAACACATATATCGAGCTGGTAGTGAACTCAACTTCACTATTACTGTGGTTATTCCAAGAACGGGCAAAATAAGTACGCTCACCATCAGTTGCGATTGGCTTATGTGTCACTGAATAATACAACTCACACGTATCTAGCTGAACATCGCATGGCTCTAAAGTTTTATATCCATCAAGAGGGTTTACATACAAACTTCTGGTGAATATGCCTTCCTCTACTGATTCACCTTGAATTGATGAAAGTGAAGTACCAAAGCGCAGTTCCAAACCATCGTAAATCTCGATAGAAAAGTCACTTTCTTCTATGACATCTTCACCATTTCTTATAATAAAGCGCCCGACATAATCTGCTTTTTCATAAGGTAGAGTGCCTTCATCTTTGATCATAACGCTAGCAGAAAACCAATCACTATCATATTCAGTATGCTCAACGACACTCTGATACCCTTTAACACGCAGATCTTTAGTAAAGTTGAATTTTTCAGTATGTATGCCATTGTTGTGCTTAACCATTAAGCTACCATCTAGCATTTCCCACTCGAAATCACTGATTTCAGCAATACTATTATTAATATCTAAATTAGCAGAGCCTGTGCCACCTTCACTAAATGTATAGGAGCCTTTACCTCGGTTATTTAACTCACCACCGTCCACAACCCAAGTACCAATAATGTCTGCCTCTGTTACAGGTATAAAGTCTGAACGCTTCATTTTGCGAGAGGTATATTCATTGACTTCTGTACGGACATAATTGTAATCATGATTAATGGTTCTAGTCTCTTGGACCTGTATTTCACCATTTTCTGAAATGTTCAGCTTAATTGAGTCTAGATAGATTTGTACATACACTTGCTGACCATCTATGTTCGTCGAATATGAATCCTCTTGAGTATTCATTGGTAAAACAATAGCGCCATTCTCTAAATACCAATCGAACGTAAATAGACCCGTAGAGTTACTCAGCTTCACTGAAGCAGGCTTTGACCAATTTGTCTGTTCTAGATTGATTTTGTAAGTAGAAGATGTGAAGTAGTCTGGGTTGTTGATAAAGAACTCACCAACATGCGGCATATCAAACGACCACGTTGTTTTGTTCTCGTCGGTGCAGCTTTGACCTTCAGGGTAAGTACACACAGATAGGCCTTGCTCTGAATATTCAATGAGCTCAACAACAAAGCGGCCATTTGCGGTGTTATACACTAACTTACCATCCTCTAAGCTGAATACATAAGTTTGTTCGCCAATGCTTAACTCACTGACGAGTGTAGAGCTTTGCTGAGTATTATCGATTTCATATTTAATTGAACCTTCTACTAGCTTGCCTTCAGCATCATAGGTGAAGAAATTACTTGCATAATGTAATCCCCCAGCGGTAAATTCGCTGTAGCTTGTTTCTGGTGAGTATTCATAAATAGCTAAAATATCAGCCTGAACCTCTCCCGCCCATTCATAAACTCTTCGGATAAAGTATTTATTGTCTTCTACTGCAACAAATTCATGAGTCATGCGGCCATCCAGGTTACAGCCCTCATTCGCAGTATCACAGAAGCGCACTCTTGTACCATTCTCGCTGTAAATTTCACGATAGAAAATACCGTCTTCGACTCGACCAGCCCAAGAAGAAGGGGAGCGACTCAAGCCAAATGTAATATTTAGCTCTTCGTCTACGTTCATGTCATATATGTCTTGCTCGAAACCAATAAACCCAGTCCAGCGGCCAATGACTTCTTTTTCTGTCATCGCTAAAGATGAGTCTTGCTTAAATAACCAGCCCCACTCTGATTTTGCATGAGCGTCATTAACATCAACACTGCCATCGTCATTAATACGGCCATTATCAAGTGCAACGAACTGATAGCCTGCTGCTAACGATTTAGTGATCCAAAAAGTAGATGAGCCCTTGTAATCTGCATCTGCGTAGTTCACTGTCAGTATGTTATTTTCAACTGACCAAGTTGCGGTTTCTCCTTCAGCAACACCTGAAACACTGCCATCGTCATTGAATGTTAGCTTCTGAACGCGCTGTGGTCCTTGGTCAATATTATTGCGCTCGTAAATATCTAAATACCAAGTTGCCACTAGGTCTTCTTTTGTAACCGCCAGTGTTTTTGTTTTATCTAATAAGTTACTAGAATAAACGTAGTCACTAGGTGGTCTACTTTCATCTAAAGTACCGTCAATAAAAGTCTCTGCGTTTGTTACAAAATCAACCGTACGGAAAACGTCATTGGTAGCCAATACTTTTAGGTTTAATTTTGATGTTTGTGAAACCCAAGTTTCCATAACGGGATTATTTTGCGCATCAAAAATAGGCTGGTTATTGTCATCTCGTTTCTGAACTTGAGACTGACTAATAATTAATGGTTTTTCTAGATTGATTTCAACTTTACCGTCCGTATTAGTCCAGCTTGAAATGGCCACTTGATTCACTGCCGCAACGGTTCCTTTACCTTCTTCAGCCAAAGAGAGATGATACGCTGATGAGGTCACATATTTAGGGTTATGAAGAATAAAGTCACCAACCAAAGATCCTGTAGCCCCAGATACTAGGTCGCCATCGTCTTTAATTTCTTCTTCGGTTTTTTCGATAATAGCAGGGTCACGCTCGATCACTTCTGCTTCGAACTGCGCAGCAGTTGCAGCATCGTCTACAAGGTCTAACGTTGATTCTACGCCTTCTGGCAATTCATAGTCGTCGTTATCAACGATAATTTTAATCAGTGCAGCGAGTTTTAATTTTTCTTCTGCATCAACATTTAAAAGCGCTTGCTGAAGCTCAACATCGGTTGTAAAGCCTTGCCCCTCTCGGGTGATCAACGCGTATTCAGCCGTCGATACGTTCGTGATATTTACGCCAAAGTTTTCTTCGCTATTGAGCTGGCCGTCTTCACCCGCCTGCTCAACCAATTTACTCATTGAACTTAGCTGTGACACAAATTCAACATTGTCTTGATCACCTAGACCTGTTGCACGAATTTGTACTAGCGCGTCAGCTTCTGATTCGTCAACAGAGAAAGTCGCAGTATACTTACCCGTTTCGTCTGCGAATGCATTGACTGATGCACTGCCTGCTGAAATTGTTAAGTTGGCATTAACGATAGGCTGATCGGTTACGATACCTGTGATACTTACGCTTGATACTTTGCGTTTAACCACAACGGCTTTATCAATACTCGCCGTAGCACCATCGTCGTCGGTTACAGTTAAAGTAAAGGTAATCGCTTTGTCTTCTTTAATGTCTGGAGAAGTGACGGTCAGTTCCGCAGTATCAGCCCCTGCAACAGTCAGTTCCATATCAGTCTGGTAAGTCCACGCATAGCTGGCAATTGAGCCATCACTATCCGATGCCTCAGCGGTTAGTTTAAACTCTGTTTGTTCTTTGGCTTGCGCTTCTCCTGCGATACTTACTGCAGGTGCTTTATTAGCAACGGGTGCGGGTGGCGGTGTGGTAGTTTCTGGGGTTGAGTTATCGTCATCTGAGCCACCGCATCCTGTGAGTGCTAAAGTAGAGCTGATCACGCTGGCTAGTATTGCTTTCCTAAATACTGAATTGGGTGTCATGGTTTTCTCCATACCATTTTGTCGTCAAAGTGTGTTTGTTTTTATAATAAGAAACTGAATTATATTAGGCGCAATTTTAGAGATGTTCAATATTCAACTGTATTCATTTAAAGTACAAATCCCCACAAATATTGACCTGCTTTAAACTTTAATAATTTTTTCATCTAAGATTTTTATTAGGTTTGCACAAACTGTTAGAATACGCGTAACTTTTCTGCTCTCAATACAACAAGGGTTTCATTGATGAAAAAACGTATTGCTTTGGCACTTTTAGCTAGTGCTATTTCAGCAGCCGCATCTGCAGCGGACACTCGCTCACAAGGTATGGGTAACGTAGGAGTCGCCTCTGCTGATTACTTGTCTTCTGTATTAATTAACCCAGCACTCATCAATCGCCATTCTGATGAAACTGATGACTTTGGCCTTATATTACCTTCAGCCAATGTGTTTGTTCGCGATAAGCAAGAGCTGCGTGACCACATTGATACTTTCCAAGATAGCTTTGACGAGCTGTCAGATTTACTTGATATGGCTGAATCTGGTGGAAATGTCAGTGTTGAAGAGTTAGATAGAGCGCGTAAAAAACTGTCTAGTGATTTATCAAAATTAAATGGTGGCATTAATATCGAAGCAAACCTTGCGTTGGCACTTGCGTCTCCAAGTCGTATTGGTGGCTTTGCGCTTTATGCCAATACCAACGTAGATGCTAATGCAAACTTATTCATCTCGGAAGATGATGTAAACGTGATAGCCAATGCACAAACACCAGAACAACTTGAAGCGCTTAACTCACGCTTACAAGTCGTTGGTGCTGCGATCAGTGAAATCGGTTTTGCTTATGCTAATCAATTTACGCTATCTAACAAACAAGTTTACTGGAGCGTTACACCTAAATTCCAACAAGTTGATTCGTTCAACTATGTATCGAAAGTAAATGACTTTGATGAAGATGACTTTGATGCTAACGACTACACTAAAACTGAAAATAACTTCAACTTTGACGTAGGTTTAGCAACAGAGCTTACAGAGCGCGTTACCGTGGGCTTAGTCGCGAAAAACTTAATCGAAAATGATTATAATTCTGTAACAAGCCAAGGCATCACGCCATCTTATAAAGTCGGTCCTGAGTTTATTGCCGGTATTGCATACAATGGCGATATTGTGACTTTAGCAGCTGACATTGATTTAACTGCACCACAACACTCAAACCTAGTGAAAGAGAGCCAATATGCTCGTTTAGGTTTAGAGCTTGACGCATTTGACTGGGTGCAAATACGCGCAGGTTATCGTCATGACTTTAATGGTGCACAAGACGACAGCTATAGCCTAGGTTTCGGTTTTAGCCCATTCGGTGTGGTACGTCTCGATTTAATGGCGCAAACAACGGGTGAAAATGACTTAGGCGCAGGCTTACAATTAAGCTTCACCTTGTAATCGACTCGAGTTAAGTAGGCACAACCCCTGGTGGTGCCTGCTATTTTCATCAAAAAATACATAACAAGCTCAAAACACTAGATAGATTTATCAGCAGAGTTAGTGAGTAAACTTTCAGCTTCCCACTTCCAGAAACAATTTCCTCCAAACCTTTGATCTTACACACTTGACTAATGTCGCACTTTTAAGCAATCTGGTCTTAGTTAATGCAGTTTTCAGCTAAACAAAAGTATGACTTTGAAGCTGGTATAAGGTAGGTATCGTGTTTAAACTTGCACATAATGGCAAAATTTTAATGGACATCGCAGAAGCAGCACCTCCGAGTGAAAGCTTTATCCTCGATGCTTTAAAACAGTCTCCATTTGCACAGTGTGAAATTGATCATGACAATATCAAAGCTTATTTTAAAGGCGATCAGACAGAAAAAATCTTAGCTGTCGCAATTAAACGTGATGCCACATTTAAAGTCGATATTTGCGAAGATAAAATGCAAGCCGTCGGGACTATCTCGGTTGCCTATGGTGGTAAGGCCATCACTTTAGAAGAAGCAAAGAAAGCACTCATTGCAGCTGGCGTAACCCGTGGTTTCAAGAATGCTTATCTTGAGGCCTTGCTAAAAAAGCAACACCTAGCTCAGCCAGGTGATGAAGTCTCTGAAATGCTCGCGCAAGGTCGTATGCCTAAAAACGGAGATCCTGCCACGCTAAAACTGCATGTTTGCACATTAAAACAACGCTTAAAGCAACCCAAACTGCGAGAAGACGGCAGTGTGGACATGCGTGATTTTGGCGCACTTGCCAGTGTTGAAAAAGGCACGTTATTGGCAACACAGATCCCCGCAACGAATGGCACTGATGGCTTTAACGTACTCGGGGATACTTTACCAGCCAAACCAGGCGATACTTTTCAGTTAACCGCAGGCGAAGGCACAGAAATTTCTAGCTCTAATCCACTTCAACTTATTGCCACCCTGTCGGGGTGCCCGAGCGAGATCAATAACGGTCTAAGAGTGGATGATATTTTTACCATTGATGAAGTCAGTGTAAAAAGTGGTCATATTGAGTTTGAAGGCAGTGTTGTTGTCAGTAAAAGTGTCGCTCCAGGTATGAAAATCATTGCCAAAGGAGACGTCACTATATTAGGTAGTGTTGAATCAGCAGAAATACAAACAAAAGGTAATATAGAAGTTAAGCAAGCTGTGATTGGTCATTTAGACCACCAGCACAATGATGAAGGCCTAACCTGTAAACTCGTTGCTGGCGGCAATGTTGAAATCTCTCATGGTCAGTATGCATATATCGAAGGCAATAACATTACTGTTCATAAACAAGCCAATCATTGTAATTTAAAGGCATTTGATACCATCACAATTGGCTCTGGCGATAAACCAAATGGTAAATTAATTGGCGGAGAGATTATAGACGCTCAAAAAATCTTAGCTGGTGAAATAGGCACCACTTCTGGCACCAAAATGAATATATTCTTGGCTCGAAGTGGTATGGCGCTTACAGCTAAAACGGATGAGTGTGTGAAAGAGCTTTCAAGTGTTGAAGAGCAGCTTAACTCACTTCAGCAAGCTGTTGAGAAAGCGGATCACTTAAAAGATGCCGACAAGAAAAAAGAAATTTTGCAGAAGATTTTGGCTACACAACAGCATTACTGCCAACAAGCTGAACAATTAGAAAAACAGTTAAGTGAGTTAGATCATCACCTTCATGATTTACTCGACAATACAATTTTAACCGTGAACAAAACCCTTCACAGTGATGTAGAAATTCATATTTTTGATCGCGTTTTTAAAACACAAAGAGAGTACCCACCCTGCTCCGCAAAACTAGTAGAAAATGAAGTAAAGATAGATTTTTAACGCTTTCAAACCACCAACTATTAAATTGGTGGTTTATCTTTTTTATAATCCCTTTAAACTTATAGTGTTTCTTATTTAAAAATAAGGTTACCGTAAGTCTATGAAAGTACACCTTGGTCGTCGCGCATTTTCAGCTATGGAATTACATACTTTGTTCCATGGCTATATTTACGGTGATGAAAAGCAAAAGCGCGAACAGCCAAAGCACTGGCATTTCTGGTTACCTCTGATTGCTTACTATACCGGTGCCTATAGTGATGAAATTGGCAATTTAACCCTTGATGATGTGATTAAAATAGAGGGCGTGCATTGCTTTAAATTTGCGACACACCAGAAAATCCAATCCAGAGTGGTGCCTATCCATACCGCATTGTGGCAAACAGGGTTAGAGCCTTACCTAGAGTTTGTGAAAAGCCAAAACGAACAGCGTTTACTGTTTGACCTACCAGCTAAAACAGGACGTTACAGCGAAAAAGTGCGTATTTGGTTTTCGGGTGAAGGCAAGCGTTTAGGCTATTTGCAAAAATGCGATATCCCAAGTATTGACCAGCAAGGCCACAAAACCTCTGTGAGTAGCTTACGTTTGAACTTCGAGCAGCAAATTCGTATTTCAGCCATTCAACACTTAAACAAACCTGCATTTCATTATTTATTAGGCCTAAAAGATAACGACCTACTAAAAGAACCCTCTCCACAGTTATTAAAGAAGATCATTGCACCTGTAAGGGTGATCAATTCGTCTGTGCATTGGCAGCGTTTTTTAGAAAGGCATTGAGCTTATTTTGTTTATCAGTTATTAGTCACCCTGAACTTGTTTCAGAGTCCATAAACTAAACCATAGATTCCGAAACAAGTTCGGAATGACGGAGTTGAGGTTTGTGTTTGAGTCGTCACCATGGACTTGTTTCAGGGTCTATGAACTAAACCATAGATTCCGAAACAAGTTCGGAATGACGAAGTTGAGATTAGTGTTTTAGCTGTTACCCTGAACTGGTTTCAGGGCCCATAAACTAAACCATAGATTCCGAAACAAGTTCGGAATGACGGAGTTGAGGTTTGTGTTTTAGCAGTCACCCTGAACTTGTTTCAGGGTCTATTAACTAAACAATAGATTCCAAAACAAGTTCGGAATGACGAAGTTGAGATTGGTGTATTATCAGTCGCCCTGAACTTGTTTCAGGATCTATACTTGTTATTTTGAAAGGAATTCAAAATGTCAAAAGCTGTATATATTCTTGCCTCCAAACCAAAAGGCACTCTATACATAGGTGTTACTAGTAATTTAAAGCAGCGCATCTATCAGCATAAAGCACACCTAATTGAAGGATTTACTCATCGATATAATGTGTGCCAATTAGTATATTTTGAACTATTTGAAGATATGTATCATGCCATTGCTCGTGAGAAGCAACTAAAGAACTGGCATCGGCAATGGAAGATAAACCGGATTGAACAAAAGAACCCTAAATGGTTAGATTTATATTCAAATCTTTAGAGACAGTTAAAATCATATGTCATGGTTTGGAGCATTATACCTGCTTAAATTAGCTTCTGGATTAATTGACCAAACAATAGATTCCGAAACAAGTCCGGAATGACAAGGTTGAGATTAGTGTTTTAACTGTCACCCTGAACTTGTTTCAGGGTCTATAAAGCAAACAATAGATTCCGTAACAAGTTCGGAATGACGAAATTGAGATTAGTGTTTAAGTCGTCACCCTGAACTTGTGTCAGGGCCTATAAACCATAGATTCCGAAACAAGTTCGAAACGACGCAGTTGAGATTGGTGTTTTAACAGTCACCCTGAACTTGTTTCAGGGCCTATAAACCATAGATTCCGAAACAAGTTCGGAATGACGAGGTTGAGATTTGTGTTTAGTTGTCACCCTGAACTTGTTTCAGGGTCTAAAAGCTAACAGGTAGCTTCCGAAACAAGCTCGGAATGACGGGGTTGAGATTAGTGTTTTAACTGTCACCCTGAACTTGTTTCAGGGTCTAAAAGCTAAAATTTAAGCCATAGCTAACTCTGACTTACCACCTAACCAGCGGGCTACCAGCGGTTTCACCGTCTCAGGCTGTTGCTGAATCAGTGTAAAAGCCAGTGCGCGAACTTGTGGTAATAAGTGTTTATCACGATTTAAGTCGGCCACTTTAAACTCAGCTAAGCCGGTTTGTTTAGTGCCAAGCACCTCACCAGGGCCGCGAATTTCTAAATCCCGCTCTGCAATTACAAAACCATCATTGCTGTCTCTCAGAACGCCTAGACGCTTTTGTGCCGTTACAGATAGTGGCGCATGATAAAGTAGTAGGCAATGCGATGCGATAGCACCACGGCCAACACGGCCTCTTAGCTGGTGGAGTTGGGCTAATCCTAAGCGTTCAGGGTTTTCGATAATGATTAAACTAGCATTGGGTACGTCGACCCCAACTTCAATCACCGTTGTCGCAACTAACACATGGTATTCACCAGCTTTAAAAGCCGCCATAATCTCTTGCTTTTCTTGTGGCTTCATGCGGCCATGCACTAGGGCTATTTTTAATTCTGGCAGTAATTCTTTTAATTGCGCAGCGGTGTCTTCAGCAGCTTGGCACTGTAAGACCTCAGATTCATCGATAAGCGTACACACCCAATATACTTGGCGCTGATCTTCTATACAGGCGCTCTTAACTCTTTGTATGACTTGCTCACGGCGTGTATCAGGCACCGCTACTGTGGTGATTGGCGTGCGTCCAGGGGGGAGTTCATCAATGACCGAGGTTTCTAAATCTGCATAAGCGGTCATTGCTAACGTACGCGGAATAGGTGTGGCAGTCATAACTAACTGGTGCGGGTAGCAGTTATTGAATTTGCCCTTTTCTCTGAGCGCTAAACGTTGATGTACACCAAAACGATGCTGCTCATCTATGATAATTAATGCCAGGTTATGAAATTCGACTTGCTCTTGGAAAAGTGCGTGGGTGCCGATCACCATCTGGGCTTTGCCAGAAGCGATATTTTCGAGTACTTGAGTACGCTCTTTGCCTTTGGTTTTGCCACCTAACCAAGCAGTTTCTACACCTAAGCTACTGAACCAATTTTTAAAACTAATGCCATGCTGCTCAGATAAAATTTCAGTTGGGGCCATTAACGCCACCTGATAACCCTTGGCAATTGCAGTCAAAGCACTGAGCGCGGCAACTAAGGTTTTACCAGAGCCCACATCACCTTGGACTAAACGCATCATAGGGTAAGGCTGCTGTAAGTCTTGTTTTATTTCTGCCACGACGCGACTTTGCGCATTGGTTGGACTAAACGGTAGCTGAGCTAAAAATTCAGGTTCGAGTTTATTCGTTGGTGGTAAGGACACCGCTTGCACCGCCTGACCTTTCTGGCGAAGTTGCAATAAACTGAGGTTTTGCGCTAATAGCTCTTCAAATGCTAAACGCTGCTGCGCGGGATGCTCCCCCAATTCGAGTAAACTCAAGTCGGTATCTTGAGGTGGTCGATGAAGTTGCAATACCGCATCTTTTAAACTCAGTTGATTAGGGCGATATTGCTGCGGTAAATATTCTTCTAAATCGTATTTATCTAGTAAGTCGAGTGCTTTGTTGGCAATACTCCGAATACTTAGCTGCTTTAAGCCTTCTGTTGTAGGGTATACCGCGGTTAGGGTTGCGAGGTTCGGATCTTGCGGCTCTGTTGGGCAACTGCGAATATTGTATTCTGGATGTGCCATTTCAAGTCCAGCACGTCCTCGTCTTACCTCTCCGAAACACCGGATGATCTTGCCGGGTGACATGGCATTCTTTTGTGCAGCATTAAAATTAAAGAAGCGTAGCGTAAGTCTACCGGTCCCATCGTTAACGTGACAAACCAACATGCGACGTTTACCGAAAGTAATATCACTGTGTTCAATTTCAGCTTCAATACTGACATGAGTATGCGGCATTAACTCATTAATCGTATAAGTGCGAGCGCGGTCTTCGTAGCGAAGCGGTAAATGAAATAGCATGTCTTGCACAGAAGCAATGCCTAATTTAGCTAAACGCTCGGCAACTTTAGGCCCAACACCTTTGAGCTCAGTGATCGGGTAGTTGGCTAAATTAGGGCTCGACATACTATTCCTTAATGACTCTTATATGACTACTTTTGTTTAAACTTAAGCGTGTTCCAAAACGCTTCATCTGCGACAATTTCACCTTCATCATCGAGTGCAGGGTAAGGTAAACCTTTCTCCACACAACGATTCGCAATAATAGGATGACAGCCTTCAAACAAGAGTTTGTGTTTAACCTCAGCATCTAACATATCGTTGCGATCGTAAAGGCCTGCTTCTTCACGCTGTCTTTGAGCTTCATATAAAATCAGTGCAGCAGCCACCGATACATTGAGTGATTGCACCATACCAGCCATTGGAATAACAATGTGTTTATCGGCATGGGCAAGTGCTTTGTCTGAGATACCTAAACGTTCTTGACCCACGATCACAGCCGTCGGCTTGGTATAATCAATTTCGCGGAAATCAACGGCTTCATCACTGAGGTTAGTTGCCAACAATTGAATGCCTGGGTTTTGTTCGCGGATCGCAGCAACCGCCTGATCAATATCATCATGCATGTGGGTCTCAACCCAGTTTTTACTGCCGCCAGAGGTGTTGTTGGTTAAACGACGCTGATCTTGTGGCCATACAGCATGTACATGGTGGCAGCCTACAGCGTCAGCGGTGCGCACAATGGCAGATAAATTATGATGTTTATGTACTTCATCTAAACATACCGTTAAGTCGGTTTGGCGTCTGTCTAAAACCTGCTTTACGCGATGAAAACGTTTATTGTCCACGGTTACTACTCTAATTCTCAAAATTGCGCCGATTATACGCGTTTATCGCGCTTAGGGCATTACTTCACGGCAAATTGGGTTTTGCAGCGAAATCAGTGTTTCTGTTGATTGAATGGCTTCTATGGTTTGTATTTTATTGATCAGGACATCTTGTAGGTGATCGATTGAACGTGCCATGACTTTGATAAAAATACTGTAGTTGCCTGTGGTGTAATAGGCTTCTACCACTTCATTAAAGCCTCTCAGCTGTTCAATGGTGCTCGGGTAGTCGCCCGCATGTTTTAGGTTAACGCCGATAAAACAGCACACGTCATAACCAAGTTGCTTTGGATCTATGGTGACTTGCGTACCAAGTATGATCCCTGCTTGCTTCATCTTCTCAACTCGAACATGAATGGTACCCGAACTCACGGCAAATCGTTTAGCTAATTCGGCATAAGGTGTACGCGCATTATCCATTAATGCGTGCAAAATCGATTTATCGAGATTATCGATCTGATAATTTTCCATGCTTTTAAAGGCTCATAATTTATGAATCATTAAAATTTACCTGAAATTTTTAATGAAAAATACAGCGTAAAGGTATTTTTGTTGTTGGATCTTGTTTTTATGTTCGAATTTGTTGACGATGGATTTAACAGCACAGAGCGAGCTGGGTTGAGTATACCGATTCGCTTAACTAAAAAATTCTTTTTTGAGGCGAGAAAAACTTGGTGATAACAAGGCATAAACTTTGTTGTTTAGTGATTCTAAAGTAGAAGTTTATAACGCAGTTTGCGCCAGTTTAGCTCCTTCAAAAAGATTGAGTGTTATTGCGAAGCGGTATACCCGCCTGTGTAATCGAATATTGGGAATGAGGAACCAAATATGAAAACAAGTTATCTAGAAACACAAAAACAGATCAGCGCCGTGAAACATTTTTTCTCGGAGCAACTAGAAAGTCAGCTTGGCTTGTTAGAAGTTCAAGCGCCTATTTTGGCTAAAGTAGGCGACGGCATTCAAGATAACTTGAGCGGTACTGAAAAAGCGGTTTCGGTGAAAGTAAAAACATTACCTGAAGCGAGCTTTGAAGTGGTGCATTCACTGGCTAAATGGAAACGCAAAACCCTAGGCGATCATGGCTTTGCTGTCGGTGAGGGGTTATACACACACATGAAAGCGCTGCGTCCTGATGAAGATAAACTATCGCCGATTCACTCTGTCTTTGTCGACCAGTGGGATTGGGAAAAAATTATCTGTGCTGACAGCGAGCGCTCTCTAACAAAGCTTAAATCTACTGTTGAAACATTATTTTCAGCCATTAAAGCAACTGAGCAAATGGTGGCAAGCGAGTTTGGTTTAACGCCATTCTTACCAGAAAAAATTACTTTTGTGCACAGTGAAGAGCTACGCCAAATGTATCCTGACTTTACCGCTAAGCAACGCGAAAAGGCCATTGCTCAAGAATATGGTGCGGTATTCTTAATCGGCATTGGCGGTGCATTAGGTGACGGAGAAATTCATGATGTGCGTGCACCTGACTATGATGACTGGTCTACAGCCACTTGTGATAAGTATCAGGGTTTAAACGGCGATATCCTGGTTTGGAACCCAGTGCTTGAAGATGCATTTGAAATTTCGTCTATGGGTATTCGTGTTTGCCCTGAGTCGTTAAAGCGTCAGTTAGCCATCACTTCAGATGATGCACGTTTAGAGCAAGATTGGCATCAACAGCTGGTAGCGGGTGAGATGCCGCAAACCATAGGCGGCGGTATTGGGCAGTCGCGCTTAGTGATGTTGATGCTACAAAAACAGCATATTGCCCAAGTGCAAGTGGGCGTTTGGAGTGATGAGTTAAAACAGCAAGTTGAAGGTGTGTTGTAAGCTGAAAGTCACAAGCTACAAGTTAGCGAGTGAAATGTATTTGTCACCCTGAACTTGTTTCTGGGTCTATGACTAACTTATAGATTCCGAAACAAGTTTGGAATGACATGGTTGAGCAATTACAGTTTAAAGTCGATTTTTTGTCTGATTTGTAGGCGCAGGTTTACCATGCGCTTTTTGTGTGCGACATAAAGTCGGCGCCTACAGGTTTTGATTTTGTATTGGGTTTTAGCTGTCACCCTGAACTTGTTTCAGGATCTATGACCTAAAAAATAGATTCCGAAACAAGTTCGAAATGGCAAGGTTAAGTTTAGAGTCGATTTTTTGTTTTAATTGTAGGCGCAGGTTTTTCCTGCGCTTTTTTGTGCGCGACATAAAGTCGACGCCTACAGGGTTAAGGTTGTCGCTCGAATTTGCTGTTTTTTTGTCACCCTGAACTTGTTTCAGGGTCTACAGCGTAAATAATAGATTCCGAAACTAGTTCGGAATGACAAGGTTGAGAAATTACAGTTTAGAGTAGATTTTTTGTTTTAACTGTAGGCGCAGGTTTACCCCCCGCTTTTTTATGCGCGACATAAAGTCGACGCCTACAGGTTTTGATTTTGAATGGGAGTTTTAGCGGTCACCCTGAACTTGCTTCAGGGCCTACAGCGTAAATAATAGATTCCGAAACAAGTTCGGAATGACAAGGTTAAGTTTAGAGTCGATTTTTTGTTTTAATTGTAGGCGCAGGTTTACCCTGCGCTTTTTCATGCGCGACATAAAGTCGGCGCCTACAGGTTTTGATTGAAAATCTGTGGCTTGATTGTCACCCTGAACTTGTTTCAGGGCCTATGGCGTAAATAATAGATTCCGAAACAAGTTCAGAATGACAAGGTTGAGAAATTACAGTTCAGAGTCGATTTTTTGTTTTAACTGTAGGCGCTGGTTTACCCTGCGCTTTTTGTGCGCGACATAAAGTCGGCGCCTACAGCTTCTCGCTTCTCGCTTCTCGCTTCTCGCTTCTCGCTTCTCGCTTCTCGCTTCTCGCTTCTCGCTTCTCAAAGAATCCTAAATACTTTTTATAAACTTAGTAAATTCTTCGCCTAGATTATCATCACGCATTGCATACTCCACAATCGCTTTTAAATAACCCATTTTGTCACCACAATCATGAACTTTACCGCTCATGTGAAACGCTTCTACAGTTTCTTGTTCCATCAACATATCAATGGCATCTGTAAGCTGAATTTCGCCACCAGCACCAATAGGGGTTTTCTTCAATAACGGCCAAATATTCTTTGATAGAACATAGCGACCAACCACAGCTAAGTTTGACGGAGCATCTTCGACCGCAGGCTTTTCAACCATAGTCTTGATTGCCGCACTTTCACCTGCTTTTAGCTCAGCACCGTTGATATCAGCAATACCGTATTTGCTCACATCTCCTTGCGCAACTGGCTCCAGCATAATTTGGCTCGCTTTCGACTCATTAAAACGAGCGATCATGGCCGCTAGGTTTTCTTTACTTTGATCTGCTGTGTACTCATCTAAAATGACATCTGGCAACACTACGACAAAGTCATCATCACCGACAATTGGGCGTGCACACATAATGGCATGACCAAGACCTTTTGCTTCACCTTGTCTTACACTCATAATAGTTACATCAAGTGGACAAATATTTCTGACCTCATCTAAAAGAGTCCGTTTGACTCGCTTTTCTAATGTAACCTCTAACTCAAAGCTAGTATCAAAGTGGTTCTCTACAGCGTTTTTTGATGAGTGCGTTACTAGTACTATTTCTTTGATACCAGCCCTTACACACTCATTAACTATAAATTGTATAAGTGGCTTATCTACTATAGGCAGCATTTCTTTAGGAATGGCTTTCGTAGCCGGAAGCATGCGAGTGCCTAAACCCGCAACAGGGATAACTGCTTTCATAATTCGTCCAATCTATTATTTTGCCATCAAAATTCGGCAATTTAGGTATATATTAACTGCCTTTATGAAAAAATGAAAATTGCCTTTAATTATGTTGGTATATCAATCAGCGTTTTTGGTAATGCTGCGGCTAATTTTTCCTGCAACGCATTTTTTGAATATCGATCTCCATGCACAAGCTTAATCACGCTTGGAGGCTTTTGCATTGCTGTAGCAAAACGTATTAAGCCATCTTGATCTGCATGTGCAGAGTAACCACTTATAGTATGAACGCCCGCTTTTATAGCGATATGTTTCTCATCAATAAAAACATACCCTCCTCTTGGCCCATAGTGCTGAATATCTCTACCCAAGGTACCTTTTGCTTGATAACCAACAAATAAAACATCCGCAGTTGGCTCAGGTAAAAAAGCGTCTAAGTAATTTAGAATACGACCACCGTTACACATGCCACCCGCTGCTATAACAATGGCCGGCTTTTTACGTGATTTTAAATAATTCAAAACCGCCATATGCGCTTTATGATCATCAATAGTTATGACGCTAGAAAAGTCGAGAGGGTGTCGACCTTGCTTTACTCGACGTTTGGCTTCGGCATCCCAAATATGTTTAAACTCAATATAGAATTGAGTAAAGTTCGCTGCCATAGGTGAATCAATGATGACTTCTATCGTTTGCCAAACTGATTTTTTAGGCGCGCTATGAATAATTTGCTCTAATTCATACAATAACTCTTGAGTTCGACCTATGCTAAACGCGGGTATTAAAACAACCCCATTATCACTCACTGCTCTCTCAATCACTTGTTTAAGCTTTTGAGTGCGATGCTTTCGGCCTTCATGATTTTTATCGCCATATGTTGATTCTAAGACCAAAACATCCGCTTTAAAGGGAGGCTTTGGCGATGGTAATAAAGGGGTGTAAGGTGCACCTAAATCACCAGAGAAAACTACTCGCTTAGACTCTCCCTGCTTGATGATATCTATCTCAACATAAGCAGAGCCGAGTATGTGCCCTGCTCTTTGCAGCCTAAACTTTGTTTTAGTATAACAAGTTAACGAAAGTTCAAACCATTGCTTAAAATCAGCCGGTTTGATTAATTTCTCTAGTAATTTAAGGCATGCATCAATCAAGTTTTGCTCGCGAGTGACACCAACTTTTAAAGCATCTGCAATCACAAGCGGTAATAATTTTGCAGTAGCTGGTGAGCAGTAAATTGGTTTATCAAAACCTGCCGCTAATAAATAAGGAATTCGACCAACATGATCAATATGACAATGCGTAACAATAAGCGCAGAGACTGTGCTGATATCAAAGTCAACATTCAGTGAGCTTTTAGCTTCATCGCCTTGAAATAAACCACAATCAATTAAAATACTAGATTGATTACTAATAACAAGCTCATGACATGAGCCTGTCACACCTTGCGTTGCGCCATGATGTTTTATAAGTATGTCGCCAGTTCCGTTCGGCATTTTTATTCCTTATTGAGTTAGAAATTAAGCTGTTTCAGGATCAAACCATAAAAGAATTAATTCAGTAGGTAAATAAAATATGTAGACCCTGAAATAAATTCAGGGTGACGAAAAAACAGCAAATTCAAGCGACAACCCAACCCCTTTAGGCGTCGACTTTACGTCGCGCATAAAAAAGCGCAGGGTAAACCAGCGCCTACAACTAAAACTGACGAATACCACACGATTTTAGAGCTTGTCATTCCGAACTTGTTTCGGAATCTACTAACCTAGTAATAGACCCTGAAACAAGTTCAGGGTGACGACGGGCGCGCAAATTCAGGGTGACGAACAACACTAATCTAAACCTTGTCATTCCGAACTTGTTTCGGAATCTATGGTTTACTTCTAGACCCTGAAACAAGTTCAGGGAGACAAAAAAGCAAATTCGAGCGACAACACCAAACCTGTAGGCCGCGGCTTTAGCCCGACAATAATTTTAATATGTTGCCATAAATGACAACCTACATAACAAATAAAAATGCGATGCAATTACTACATCACACCGCGCGACTTATTTTTTACTCACTAACTTTTATCTAACTAACTCAGAACCCATAGCTTACAACCCGATCAATCGCATCCAAAAATATCTCGGGTATACACTTTATGCTCTACATCTCTTAGCGCTTCAACCATCCTATTCGATAAAATCACATCGCTTTTTTGTTTCAACTCGTCGAGCGACTTAACAACTTTAGAATTATAAAAACTCTCTGCTTCTAAACTAGGCTCATAGATAATCACTTCAATACCTTCCGCTTTGATCCGCTTCATGATCCCCTGAATAGCTGACGCCCTAAAATTATCTGACCCTGTTTTCATCACTAGCCTATAAACACCAACTGTTTTTGGCTTAAATTTCAAAACACTCTCAGCAACAAAATCTTTGCGTGTACGATTTGCATCCACAATCGCTCTAATCATGTTATTAGGCACTATTTCGTAATTTGCTAATAGCTGTTTTGTATCTTTTGGTAAACAATACCCACCATAACCAAAGGAAGGGTTATTGTAGTGGTCCCCTATTCTAGGATCTAAACCAACCCCTTCTATGATCTCTTTACAACATAAACCAAAAGACTCGGCATAACTGTCAAGCTCATTGAAGTAAGCTACTCGCATGGCAAGATATGTATTAGAGAAAAGTTTAATGGCCTCAGCCTCAGTTGAGGGTAATAAAAGGACTTTGACATCTTCTTTTAAAGCAGCCTGCTTTAGTAGCTCAGCAAACTTTTCTGCTCGTTCAGATTTTTCTCCAACAATAATTCGAGATGGGTAATAGTTATCCAACAAAGCTTTACCTTCTCGTAAAAACTCAGGCGAAAAAATAATATTGCCCCAACATTTTTCAGCCTTCATTCGTTCAGTAAAGCCCACAGGCACTGTCGATTTAATAACAACGACAGCTTGAGGGTTAATTGCTTTAACATCATCAATCACTGATTCAACTGTCGCAGTATTAAAAAAATTAGTCTCAGGGTCATAGTCAGTTGGTGTCGCGACCACGACATATTCAGCATCTGCCAAAGCTTTTGCCTTGTCGGTAGTCGCTGTAAAGTGTATGTCGCCCTCAGATAAAACTTGCTCGATTTCTTTGTCTACGAAAGGCGCTTGACGTTGGCACAGTTTTTCGACTCGAGATTCATCGATATCTAGTGCAATAACATCATTATATTTAGCTAATAAAAGAGTATTCGATAGACCAACATACCCTGTTCCAACAACAGTTATTTTCGCCATACTTATTCCTTTTCTTGCAGAGATAAACTAAGTATAGAAAATACAACCAATTCAGCTAGCTAAGATTTCTAAATGCCTTATTATTTCGAACAGGGGCCTGAACCCATTAATTAGCGATATGTAAGCTTCGACTTGACGTCGCACGAAAGAGTGCGCAGGATAAACCAGCACCCACAACTCTGTCATTCCGAACTTGTTTCGGAATCCATGGTTTGTTTGTAGACCCTGAAATAAATTCAGGGTGACTTGAAAACAAAAATTCAGGGGACACTTGAACCTGTAGGCGTCGACTTTACGTCACGCATAAAAAAGCGCAGGGTAAACCAACACCTACAACCCTGTCATTCCGAACTTGTTTCGGAATCTACTAACCTAGTAATAAACTCTGAAACAAGTTCAGGGTGACGAATAGCGCACAAATTCAGGATGACAAAACACACACACCTCAACCTCGTCATTCCGAACTTGTTTCGGAATCTACTAACCTAGCAATAGACCCTGAAACAAGTTCAGGGTGACAGTTGTTAAATATGTGTAAAACAGCAAACCTGTAGGTCGCGGCTTTAGCCCGACAATAACTTAAACATGTCACCACAAATAACGACCAGCTCAAAAAATAAAAACGCGGTGCAATTACTACATCACACCGCGCTTCTTAATATTTACTCGCTAACTCATCACTTTCTACTTTTTATTTAAAATCACTTATAAGTCAAATAAGCTTCTCTCAATCTAGCCAAATTAGCGTACACATAACTACTCGAGTTACGGCCCTGATTCAAGAATGTATTCGACATATTGATACGTGTATAAGGTACATAAGCTTGTCTAGTTACCAGCGCATTATGAGTTTCGCCAATACGTGTTGAAACACCATGACGCCAAGCTTCAACCCCTTTAACCTGTCCAAGTGGGGTGGTTGACATATCTTTACGAGGACTTAAAGGAATACTAAAAGCAATACCAACTTGTTGCGCTACCGTTTCAGCAGCGAATACCGAAATATAGCTATCACCGAACCAGAATCGACTCTCAACTTTAACGCCCTTATCTAACCCCCAGAACTTACCCATACTTGCGTGTAAGGTAATATCTTGCTCTGACCAATTAAACTGGTACTCACCGACATAATAGTCACGAGTAAAGTCATAATCTTGATACTCGAATTGACCAATATTTGCACTTACCTGATGGCGACCATCTGGGCTGACCCAAGTTGTTTCATTAATTACACCATAGTAATCATGGTACTCTCGAAAAACACCAACTTGTGTTAAGTTGTAAATATTAAAAGGTAACTCAAATGCTTGATAAAACACAGCTTGATCAACACCTCCTTTTAATCGACGGCCTTCAAAAGAGTCGCCTTTTTCAAAGTCGTCTGTATGCGCTACAACTTTTTGCATCGTCACGTTAAGACCAGCACCTTTCCAAAGCGGTACTTCTACGTCAGCACGAAGCGCTAAAGAGAAATCATACACACCTAGCTCAGTAGCATAGGTAGAAGACAAAGCCGGTGAAAAACTTACTCTCGGTAAGAAGTACGGACTTTGCTCTGCGGTATTCCCCACCCACATCATCCCAGATGGAGTTGCAACATCACCTTGGCGAATATCTAAGTCAGGGCTTGAACCTTCAGCAACAAATTGACGATAATTTTCAACCGAGCCTTGAATGTTCAATAAACCGATATCGCTCTTTTCTAATTGAATTAAAAAGCGAGCATGCTCTTCAGATACAAACTCACTAATACGGCCCATAACTAGACCCAGCGCATCAATATCATTGCGATTGAACACTCGGTTTTCAAACTTAACAACTACACTCGGTGTTTTATTAAAACCAATACGAATGTTTTCAAAACCATCTTCAAGTAAAGCTAGTTTTAAACGGTGGACCTGGCTACTCAAAGAAACTGGCTGCTTTGAAGGCTTTTGTTTTGGTGTAAGTTTATTGGCTTTAGTTGTAACCTGAGCACCTACAGTCGATGTAACTTTTCGCGGTTTTGATAAATCCGACGGTTCTGAATTTTTTGCAACCATAACTGCTGGAGCGGGTTTAATTTCTTGATAGTTTTTACGAGCCTGACTAGAAAGCGGCATAGTAAAGTTAACACCATAGTAGGTGCTATCATTTTCGGAGTATTCAGTATTACTGTAAAAACGACTGGTAAATGTCAGCTCCCCCAAATCAAATAACCACTCTTTTGGCACAGTTAAACGAGCAGCCGCATTAACCGCTTCAGCATCATGTTCAACTTGTAGCGCAAACCAATCAAACGGCATCCATTCAATACCACCGAAGGCACCGTTCATCATACCCGTTGCATGGTCACTTTTCGCAGCACCTAGAGAGAATCTAAAATCCCATAGGTCTTTTGAAGCTACCGCAAAATGAGTTCTATATTGGTTAGCTGCACCACCAATGTCTTTACTACCTAAAGCAATACTAAACCAGTCACGCGGAATGTAAGGGATTTGATATTTAGCATTAAAAGAAAGGTCTCGAATTTGATTTTGCTCTTTAATCTCTGGTTTAAAAAAATTATCGTGCATTGTGTTAGCAGCTATAAACCCACTAACTTCTAATCCCTCAAATAACCCTGCTGAAAATACGAAATTATGCCCATCAAGATACTCACTACCTCGAAAGTCAAGCATATTGTTGTAACCAGCATCAACTGAACCAGTGTTTAATACTTCAGCGTTAGTTGTATTAACTAAACCAGTAAACCCAGTAAAGTTACGATATGTTTTTAAAGGTTCATCAGCAAAACTAGGCATAGTCACCGCAACTAAACCAGATGCAAGCAAAGGGAGTAATTTAGACATAAATCCAAAGTCCAGAGAGTTATTATTTGATCCGAAGTTATAATGAGCAATATAGCATTGAAAGCGGAAAGCGGAAAGCGGAAAGCGGAAAGCGGAAAGCGGAAAGCGGAAAGCGGAAAGCGGAAAGCGGAAAGCGGAAAGCGGAAAGCGGAAAGCGGAAAAGTCAAAACTTTCGTTTTAGAGATGTCAACATCGCAGATAGCTGTTTTGTTTCTTCAATCCAAGATAAGCCTGTTCGATTATCTATGTAGGAAATATCGACACCTATATAAATCTGAGTTCTAACTTCAGCTAAAGAAGAATAAGCAATGTCTAAAAAGCGGCGCTTTTCTTTATCACTTTCTCGGGTCATACCTTCTGCAATATTACTTGGTACAGATAGGCCGGAACGAGTAAGCTGGTCTCTAAATCCATAATCTTTTAGATCCGCTGTAGCTTTGTATATATCTGCACTTAATCTTGCAGAGCGTTTCCATACCTCTAAATTCTCAAAATTCAAAACCGACTCCTTCGGTTACTTCTAACTTTCAGCTTATAGCTTATAGCTTATAGCTTATAGCTTATAGCTTATAGCTTATAGCTTATAGCTTATAGCTTATAGCTTATAGCTTATAGCTTATAGCTTATAGCTTATAGCTTATAATCATTTAAAACTAACCACTTTCCTATCAAGCTCAGATACAGATTGTTCAGTTTTAGCATTCCATACTAAATCACAAATACCATCTGTAGGGTTAAAGCCAGTTGGGGCGTCTAACAATAATTGACGAATTTTTTCATGATCAAAGTTATGACAAGCAATATCGAGGGCTTCTAAAAACACATTTAGTTCAGCAAGTGGTAGCATAACCTCTTTAGCAGTCATAATGCGTTCATGCGTTGTGTCTTCAACGTTATCGCCTATTAAGAGCTCTTCATAAAGCTTTTCACCAGGTCGAAGGCCTGTACATTTAATTTCAATGTCACCATGCGGGTTAGCTTCGGTTTTTACTTCAAGGCCAGATAGATGCACCATCTTTGTCGCTAAATCTTTTATCTTGACTGACTCACCCATATCAAGCACAAACACATCACCACCTTTACCCATAGCACCAGCCTGAATTACCAACTGTGCAGCTTCAGGAATTGTCATAAAGAATCGAGTAATATCAGGGTGTGTTAGAGTAATTGGCCCGCCTTCTTTTATCTGTCTCCTGAATAGAGGCACTACAGAACCTGAAGAACCTAGCACATTACCAAAACGTACCATGCAAAAACGGGTTTTGTGCTTGCCCTTTTCTTTATTCTGAGCAAGGCCTTGCAAACATAACTCTGCCATACGCTTCGTTGTACCCATTACATTTGTTGGGCGCACAGCCTTGTCAGTACTAACTAAAACAAATGTTTCTACTTTTGCGTTAATTGCAGCCTTAGCTGCATAATAAGTACCAAATACATTATTTCTGACACCTTCTACGACGTTGTGCTCAACTAGCGGAACATGCTTGTATGCAGCTGCGTGATAAACTGTTTGCACACCAAAAGCAATCATACAAGTTTCTAAACGATTAATATGCTGTACAGAGCCCATGATAGGGATAAGCTCTATATCTAAACCTTGCGCTTTAATTGTCTCGTTCAATTCTTTTTCAATTGAATAAAGGGCAAATTCAGTTAATTCAAATAACACAAGCTTAGTAGGCGACTGTTTAATAATTTGACGGCATAACTCAGAACCAATAGAGCCTCCAGCGCCTGTCACCATCACAGACTTACCTTTCAAATTGGCATTTAATAAATCTTGTTTAGGTGCAACTGGATCACGACCCAATAAATCTTCAATTTCAACATCTTTAATTTCATCAAGCGTGGCGCGACCTTCAACAACATCAGCCATACCTGGTATAGTCATCACTTCTACAGACAGGTTTTCAAGTTGAGCAAGAATCTCTTTTCGGCGAGCTCTACTTTCGCTGGGCATAGCCAACAAAACTTTTTTTACTTTTTTACGCTCAATTAAACCAAAAATACCACTAAAAGCAATTACAGGAATACCTTGTAAAATTGCACCTTGTTTTGACTTATCATCGTCAATGAAAGCACTGACATAGTATTCTTCACCAGCACCTATAGCTGGTGCCAATTGACGACCAGCAGAGCCTGCTCCATAAATTACAACAGGTGTTTTATTCACAGTCGCCAAACGACCAACCATGGCACGCACCATGATCCTCGAACCACCAACAGATAAAACCAATAACCAAGCATAAATAATCGGCATAGTTCGAGGTATAGAAACATGAGAGAAAAATGACGCCATCACTAAAACAACAGTACTGACCACTGTACCAACCAAAATAGCGCCTATGGCGTGTGCACCTACATATCGTAATACAGCTCGGTAAAGACCAAGATTAACAAAAGAAAATAAGCTCACTGGTAATAATAATGAAAGAATCAACCAGTTCTTTACCTCAAAGAAAGGTGACAGACTGTCGAGCCTAACAATAAGCGCTAACCAAAAGGCACTAAAAATAAAAACAGAATCGATTAATAGAGTAAAAATGCGCTTTTTAGAGCGAGAAGCATTAAGAAGAGAACGGAACCAACTATCCACTGTAAATCCTTGAGCTAACAAATTTCAATCATATAGACTAATGATTTAGTTATAGACTACAAATATACACAATATTTCAACAACTGTCATTTCAGAATTATTAAATTAGTTGCCTATTGTAGGTCAACCAAACCACCTACAACCCCGTTATTCCTCACTTATTTCATAACCCATTGTTTTGTTTGTAGACCCTGAAACAAGTTCAGGGTGACGAAACAGCACAAGCCCCAACCCAGTCATTCCGAACTTGTTTCGGAATCCATTGCTTTATAGGCCCTGAAACAAAATTAGGGCGACAACACAAGGCAAACTTCCCTTGCAGGTCGTGGCTTTAGCCCGATAACAACTAAAACCAGTCGCCATAAATGACGATCAACATAAAAAATAAAAACGCAGTGCAATTACCACATCACACCGCGTTTCTTGATATCTACTCGCTAACTTCAATCTAGCTAACTCGCAACTTGTAACTTACAGCTTCTTAACCCTATCGCCAGATCCCTTACCAGCCACTGTCATAAATATATATTTAAAATATTTACCGATACTCATTGTATCAATCATTTCCCTATCTGTTTTAGCTAACAGCTCAGGTGTAGACATATCAATTTCATTCACCTGTGATAACCCTGTAATGCCGGGACGCACATGAAAAACTTTTTGCGCATCACGAGCCTGAGTAAGCTCTTCTTGATTAAATAGACCTGGTCTCGGACCAACCAAACTCATCTCACCTTTAAGTACATTCCATAACTGAGGCAATTCATCTAACTTAGTCTTTCTTAAAAAAACACCAAAAGGCGTAATTGAAGCTGTACTAGCTAAATGACTCGCCACTGAAGCTGTATCAACTTTCATAGTTCTAAACTTTGCTAAAATAAAAGGCTTTTTGTTACGACCAACTCTTTCTTGAGTAAATATGGGCGAACCGGTATCAAAAAGGCCAATAATAAAAATTAAAGCTAGAAAGGGAAATGTCACTATCAAGCCAAATAATGAAAATAAAATATCTAATAAACGCAACATAATTATCTCATTCTATTTAAAGCAGCGCCTAACACCATCATCAAAACTAACTGGAGGAGTCCAATCTAAAGTTTTTTTAGTATGTTCGATATCAACTGTTAAGTTACTAGTAAACCGTTCAACCACCTTTTTCTTACGAAGAAAACTTGAAATAAATAGTAAAACACTAACTGGGACAGGCAATAACCTAGGTGAATGTCCTGACGCAACAATCAATTTTCTCATTAACTCTGAGGTTGATAAATCATAATCATCACTTACTAAAAATGTTTGACCAAACGATTTCTCAGGCCTTAGTATACATTGTACAATAACACTTATCAGGTTATCTATATAAACAAAGCTACGTTTATTTCGAATTAGGCCTAGAGGTAAAGGGTAATTTTTCGCAGCTACTTTCATTAAAGTACCAAAACTTCCTCGCGCACCTTTACCGAAAACTAACGGTGGTCGTATAATGGTGTAACCCATTCCCCCATCATTACATAGCTCTTTTATTGCTAACTCAGCAATTAACTTTGAATGCGCGTAACTTTCTTGAGGCTCTGGTTTATCATCAAAGCGATAACTTACTTTTTTTCCTAAACCGTTAACCCCAATTGAACTAATAAAAATAAAATGTTTAACACCAAACTCTTTAGCTCGCCTAACTAAAGCTTTAGTACCCTCATAGTTAATAGCTAAAAACTTACTTTCTGTTGCTCTTGGTGTGTGGGCTAGACCAGCTAAATGAACTACAGTTTGTACACCTGTAAGATCGAGCGATTCAATAGTTTCAAAGTTAGATAAATCTAAATATAAATAATTTTGATAAGGGGCAACTCTTGTCGTACTTAGCCATGAAATATTTTTACTATCAAAAAACTTAAGTAGATTCTGTCCGATAAATCCCTCACCTCCTGTGACTAAAACTGTCATAATAAACCCTCTAACTTTTCTACAAAAACGCTAATATTATCTTCCCTTATATACATACTTTTAATTTTATCTCTGTTCAAATTAGACAAATAATTCTTTGACAATCTTTTCAAAGCTTCACATACTGCTTGGTGAAGGGCATCAATGGAATCAGGTTGGATAACAATATTATTATCAAATTCAGCTAAGACTTCAGCAGCCTGAGCACAACCACCGTAAATAATAAACTTACGAGATGCAAGATATTCATACAGCTTTGAAGGCATGGCGCCTTTATAATCAGAGCCCAACTGTGCAAACAAAATATCAGCTTGCTCATAATAGCTTGGTATAGAATCCCAACTTACTCGACCAGTCATCTCAACATTTTTTACATTTTTGTCATGAACATACTTTTTAACCCTATTAAAGTCGTTACCACCTCCAACAATCAAAAAGTCAACTTCTGGACATCTAGTTGCGACATCAACAAGCAGGGTTAAATTTTGGGCAACCCCTACATTTCCAATATAGCAAATAGTTGGTTTACTGTTCTTAGAGCGATTTGAGTTAGAAAGTATATCAAACTGCTGTTTTGATACTCCATTAGGCAACATATGTAATTGCTGAGGATTTAGTCCATAGTAACACTCCATCTTTGAAAACTCTGTGGTATTCGTAACTGCCACTAAAGAAAACCGCCCAAACTTTTGCTTTGCAAACCAAGATAATATTTTCTTAACACATAAAAATGTTAATTTATCACTTGAAAGATACTCCCAAGTAAGATCTCTAACATCAATAACTTTCCTAGAGTGTTTAAGTATGCCACTACGAAATAAAAGAAACATAGATGGAATAGTCAGCAAAACACAGTCTGCCTTTTGATAATTAACCAACTTCAACAACTGGTTAGCATGCTTAAACTCTTGCATTGCTCTAGAGAAAAAACCCACTCCTTGGACATCAGGCTTTGGGACATACAAAAAATTTACTTCATGTTCAAAACTGAATACTGGTGTTTCATAATCCCCAGAAATTAGCGTTACAGTAAAACCATGCTGAATTAGCACATCAATATAAGGTTGAAGCCGATTTTTGATTACAGGCTCAGCATTAATAGGGTAACTAGTAACTATAGTAATTCTTTTCATTTTGTAACCTAATCTTTATTATTCCAAGAAAATACCGTTTTTATTGATTCACCTAAAAACTCAATACACAACAACAAGCTACGCACGGAGGTGCCAAATTTAGGAGACTACAAACTTTCTTCAACTTTTAGTAAGCCACCGGAAACTGTAAGTAAAACTTCATTTCCATTTACCAATAACTTAGCTGACGTTTCACCAATAAAATTGACAAGAACATCTGGATGCAAATAGTATCGAGCAACAACTTTAGGCTTGATTTCTTGACAACACTATCTTCTATTTCAATTATGTTGTGTTCAAAAGGTATTTGAATTTTTCTAGTATACTCCCCAGATATATTTTGTTTTACATGACCATTATAAGTCGCAGATATTATACAGTAAATAATGCGTGCATTTAATAGTACGTTCTATAATGTTTGCTTTCTTAGCTACTCTAACCCCTTACTTGCTAGATAAAGTATAAGCAATCTCTATGGTGCAATAGCTTACCGCTTCGCGTTGCCGTTGAAGAAGCCAAGCTGTTCCGCAAAGTGATGTACCAGAGTTTAAAAACAGCTTTTAGTTAAACAAGCCCAAACTCACATCTAAGAAAATTTGATTTGCCGCTTTAGGATGTTCATTACACACTTTTATTAAATCAACTAAGTTATAAACAGACACTAAGCTACGTTTATTTTTGTTGATTGCTCTAAAAGGTAAAGGAAAGCACTTACCCTCTAGCCCCATCAATGCTGAAAAGTTCGCCTTTACACCTTCACCATATACCAATGCTGGGCGAATAATCACAATTTCCAACCCCGTACCTTTACCCAAAGCCATAAGCTGCTCTTCAGCCTTAGATACACCACAAGACTCTTCAGGCCGCGGCGTATTTTGGGCAGTGAAAGCTTGCTTACCCGTAGTGCTTTCACCATTAATTTAAATTGAGCTTAAAAATATAAAACGTTCAACCCCTACCTGTGCTGTTTGTTTAGCTAGATTAAATGTTCCTTGAGCTAACGACGCTAAATTCATTAAGAGGTTCACTTAGCGGTATCGTCCGTAATATGAACTCTTACAGCACAATGCACAACTACATCAACATTTACCAATGCATATGTGTAACAAGATATTGAATCAAGGTTATGGGTGCCCCATAAGTTTGACGGCTTTCTACCTAGTAAATTTATATGATACTTCCCTTACAGCTGTTCGGCTAAATGATTACCAACAAAGCCTGAGCAGCTTGTGATTAGTGAGAGCTTCACCTTTACCGCCATAACTGATAACTGATAACTGATAACTGATAACTGATAACTGATAACTGATAACTGATAACTGATAACTGATAACTGATAACTGAGTTTGCCATTGCTATCATAATACTTGTACGTGTGTACTTCTTAAAAACTATCTCGATTTGCTTGCCCAAGTTTCAAAGTAGCAAATGATGCAATCGATTACTGATGACTTCTTGGATAAAACACTTCAGCATTATCAACTTCTTTATTTATAAACCCAGCAGTGTAACCGCTTACCCCGCTAAAATTGACTTACCCATAACTGCATACTAAAAGATTTTTGAAGGTAAAACCTTTCCGAATGCAGAGTAATCGCTTAAATGTAAAAATAGAATATCGGTACTTAAACACTCTTTAATTAACTGGTCACGAGTTACTGGCGCGCGAAAGCATATTGGCAACCCGCTGACATCCCCCCAGCCAGGGCGGCTTTTTTGGTTTCCATTTCCAATCACTTTAGACTGATATTTCGTGCCAGCCTGCCTTACTAGCTCAGGTATTATAGTACTCACCCCTGACCTTTACCGACATTCCCCGCGTATAGTAATGTTAACGATACTGGCTTGTTTTATTCTAATTCAGCCGACAACTCAGTGTGCAAAAACTCTTTATCAGTAACGTTTGTAAAACGTGAGTAACTTGCACTTTTAAATCGATTAACAAAGTATCTCTCAACCCCTTTTGATACTAGGTTAATTACCTTGCCGCTTAAAATGTATAGCTTTCAGCTAATGTTGAAATAGGTTTTAGTAAAAAGTTAATTTTGAGTTTAACACACATTTTATTTTATCAACAACAATGTCACATATATCAAAAAAAGAGGGCACTTATTCACCTTGCAATTCTCACCACCAAAAACCTCAAACAAAGGTTTACTGAAAAAAACAAATCATAATTTACTACTACAAGTTTGTTAGCCTGCTTATAGAAATCAGCAAAAAACTTAATTTAATCAAGCATACCTCTTTTCTGAGAAGGTAAAACTTTAACTCTAAATGAGCCTGCACATAAATCGGGAGCATAATAAAATGAGAGCACCAATACTTTCAAAGCTATTCCTTTTGGATTCTTATTTCTGTAATCAATTGTTCATTATTAAATGGTATAACTATTTTTTTGTTTGGAATGGTTTTGCCAAACTCTGGATGCCAAGTACTATCTTCAATAAAGTAATTATGTGAACTTACTAAAATCACTTTGCGCTCACACGCAAGGCTTAATTCCAAACATGTTTGACTAACTTGCTTGAGCTCTAAATCCGGATGAACATGTAAATTAAACTCTGCTGCTGTTTTTATAGATAAGTCATCTGTAATAATACAAGAGTCGCTCAACGCACTTATTGTGCGAGTATGAGTAACTTTTGGCTTTAGCCGCTTATAACCATCATGACTTGCTGATAATGTAACGTCACCAGAATTTTCTTCAGCCTGAATGAGTCGGCTATAAGCTCTTCGAGCAACACGAAAACCAGACCAAACCTCTGAAGAACTTTGTCCACCAACAACTACTGTATTATGGGCTGAAGTCTCACGCTGCCTTAAACGCTCTTTACTCACTCCATAAAGTGAAGTACCTGAATTAACAAAAACCCTCTGAGAACCAACTGACATTTCAAAACTTAGACTATCAGCATGAGCATGCCCTGGTAAGTAGTCAGGCCCCACGTTTGCGTGATCAAATAAAAGAGTGTAATTGTCATTTTGCACCCGACTATAGCCACTACCATGATTAGTAGTAAGTATATTAAGTGGCAATTGCCACTTAATACCTAACTTACTTGCATAGGCAAAAATTTCAGCAGGACTTGCCGCTATGCCAATAGCCGCATCATTAAAAAAGCTTACTTCACCATCTGGATGGATCATTGTCTTAAGCCAACTAAGTGCATTTTTAGCCACTAACTCCCAGCTTTTTAAACGCGCTAAAAGTTTTATATTTTGACTAGTTTTCGCTAGATCAATTAGCTCAAGCAAATCCCAAAGTAGGATTTCATGGTACATTGGTGACAATTCAAAATGAGCGCCATCAGTTAAAAATTGCTCGTCAACTTCTCTATCTAATAACTTTAAACCTTGATTTAAAAAACTATCCGCCTCATCACCACGTAAATAAGCTCCCACAAAAGCCAAAGCTTTAGCGTTAGCAAACAAGTGATTACCTAAAATATGGTATTCAAGCTGCTGAGATAGTGCAGCAGCCTGTTGTGCAATACTATTTAGATATCTTTGCTCAACACTTTCTTTTTTACTAAACCACTTTACCCAATTTACCAACCTAAGTGAGAGCGGGTAAGGTTCCCAACCATTGCCAAAGCATGGTGGATTTTCGTCAATCCAACGATTAATAAAAGAATAATGTATAGACTCTCGCTCCTGATAGCTAGCAGAGCTTAAATCATCAAAATAATGTAGATTATACAACCAGAGCTTTGAATGACTATCTGAGTTCCAATCAGCACGTTTACCAACCACACCCTTTTCATTTAAAAAGCAAACATTATTATTTTTAAAAATCGACTGCTTGAAAAGACAAGGCCCATGCCAAGTGAAGCTATTAACACTACCTACAACTGACCTTACCGCTTTAGGTTTTATAAACTTATAAAGTACCCTATAGTAAAACTGCTCGAATCTAAGATATTTCAATGTATAAAATATTCTCTGCAGTTTAATAACTACTAATTTCAATTTATCCACCAATTAACTACCAACAAGCAAACTTCTCAACTTAATCACCGATTACAAAAACTCAACACAATAGCAACCACTTATTCACACTCAATAAATCTTGTAAAACGATTAGCATATTGCTCAATTGTTAATTGAGTTAGGTATAAATGATATGCATTATGGCCCATTTCTGAGTAGTTAACTCTACCATCAAAAAATGAATTAATTACATCATCTAACCCTCCAATATCATCAAATAGGATACCGTTTTGATTATGTTCTATTGATACAGTTTCCCCCCCAGTGATAGCATTAGAGGAGGTTACAAATGGTATACCAAAAGAAAAGGCTTCAACAACACCTAAACCTGCCTGTAGGGGAGATATGACAAAAAAGGCTTTTGAATACAATACTGCCTTTTCTTGAGCGCACGTAATAGCTCCAAGCATTTCAACACTACCAACCAACCCTAGCTCACTGATTTTATTAATTACATTGTGATATTCAGGTCCTTCACCAACAATGAGTAGCTTTAAGTGTTTATGCTTTTTTACTGATTTAGAAAAAGCCAATAAAAGCTCTATAATGCCTTTACGTTTATTTAATGAACCCAAAAATAATATATACTCTTTTTCAGTTTTTGAGCTATCAAAAGAATATGGGGAAGACAAAGAATTTCCAACAACAGTGATTTTTTTTTGATTAATAAGCCAGTATTGCTTCATTGGCAATTGAGAATATAAAGCTAAACCACCAGATAAGAGTGTTATTATATTTCTAACTACCCTTTTTATAAGACTTTCAACACCTAAACCTTTTGATGAAGAAGTCCCTATCCCCCAGAACAATAATTTTCTTCTTGAGGTGTTAAAGAACAAACTGGTAAAAACGTTAATTAGCCTTATATTCTGCATATAAATAACTATGTTGTAATTTTTTAGATCCAAGCAACTAATATATTCAAACGGGCCAATACTGGAGTATGTATGAATAGCTTGTTTAAAAGTAAACTCCCCTTCGATTTCTGGGCCTCTATGCACAACAGTAACCGAGTACTTCTTTGCTAATAACTGAAATAGTTCTACCCGATAAAAATGTAACTTATGATCTAATATAAACACCAATTCTTTCAAAATGACTCACTCTTTATAAATATCATCCAAATTAAGCAGTAACTTATCCGCGAATTAAAGCCAAGATGTACTAACCTCTAAATTTAGCTTTTTTTAGTAACTTATTTGACAAAGCTATAGAACTCTTGAAGGCAAGAGACTTATTTGACTGCTGATTAGAGGCCCTTCTGCTAATCTGTAATAGTAATTAGACCCAAGCCTTTGCTAATAGAAATCACTACCAACGTTCATCCTTATCAACAACATTAACAACAACGAGTATTCTACTATCGTTAACCACTATTCTTCGATAACATTGTGCTCTACAAATACTATAGAAAATCACTGCATCAGATGTTCTTTCAACAAATCTAAATACAACATCAAGAAGTACTAGGTGACATGAAAACTTATTGCCTTTTATTTCATCCAAACACCACAGTATAATTTTAGCAAAAAAAATTACAGCAAATAAACGCAACCAAATTGTTAATAAAATTTGAAGCACCTTCAGTTATAACAACACCAGACTTACTTCCTTTCAGAAAAGACACTAACCCTAATGTAAAAGAGATGTACGCATAACCGTTAGATATATTAATTCTTATATTTTTTGAAATTCAATTTCTTGACTTTAAAATTAACTATATCTAAGTGAGATTTAACTTTTATACCCACAAAATAATCAGAATAAACAAGCATTAAATCTACATTTTCATCACGCCCAATCAATAACAGAAACTCTTCAAGATTGAAAAAACTGTTACAAACAACAAGTGTATCATTAAATTCACTTTAAAAAATAAAACAAAAATACCGCATAATAGTAAATAAATCATGAATATTTAACCCAGAATTCAACTTCGAAGTGCGACACACTAACATCAAGAGGCCATGGCTAATTCTTTAAAAATAACGCAAGCTCCTACACTTGTAAGGACATTCGATATTTGCGAGCGGCTTTGCGCCTTCGAACCGAAAAATCATGAGCATTATGAGCCCCCCCATGTGTTTTATTTCTTTTTAACCCACGATACACCGTTGCACGATGGCATTTCACTTTTTTGGCAATTTCAGAGATTGAAATTCCCAGTTCCAAAAGGGCTGAAATCTGTTATCTCCCCCCCTCGGTCAACTACTGATAACTCATAGTAGTACTGCTTGTTTCTTTGACTAGAAGAGCGTACCACTTTCGGCAGTCGGCCTCCTCTTCTACACCTTTCTGTGAATGTCGCTCTTGTTATCTGAAATCAGGACTAAAAAACATTATGTACATTACAGCTAAAAGTACTCACTGTTAAATATCATTTTATTGGCAGAAAACTTCCTCCCTTAAAGTGAAAGTAAAAAACAACCAAATTTACCACTTAAACATTGAGAAACAAATACGAGATCAAAACCATATATCTTACTACTTACAACCACACGAGTTTAAACCTATGTTGTTAATGCTTAAATTCACGATAAAAATTCAAAAAATCCCTTTTTCTAAACACAATAAAAAATGTAATACAAAAAACAAACAATGAAGAGTGCAGATAAACTCCACTAAACATCAACATTATCATTGGATAAAATAACAAACTTAAGACCCAAAAAGAAATAAAACACCAATTTCTGACGGAATGTATTATTAAATAAAATATAAAAAACATAAAAAAAGTCAGACCAACCAGGCCAAATTGTAGCGAGATATCAAGAAATATATTGTGCGCCTGTATAGTTTGTTCCATAGCACCAAATGGCCCATAACCCAACAAGGGCCTATCCATAATATAACCAACTGCAATTTGATACACAACATCTCGACCTGAGCTACCTTTTTCTATATCGATTCCACCATCAGCAGCAATAAACTGAGTAGCCCTTTTTAACCCCTCAAGAACAAAACTTATGTCTGAAAAAACATTTACCAATTGAAGGAAAACAATAAGAACAATGACTACTTTAAAAATAAAACTAACAACTCCTTTACGAGTAATTGATTTCACTTCATTTTTAACCATGGTGTATAATACAATCAAAATATAAATTATTGATAAAATTAAAGCACCTCGCCCCCCACCCACAACCCCACCGAGGAAACATGCAATGACGACAACATAAGAAAGATATTTGTACCACGGTAATTGAGTAAACCCTAAGCGGAATTGAGGTGATATTAGCGTTGCGTACACCAATAGCATACCAAATGTAAACATTGAGAAATAGGACAGCATTTGGTAATTTGCACCTGCTAAATTTGTAACCTTACTTCCAGTAAGTGATGGTATGGTAGTATAAATTATTATACCGCTTGCAATGACAAGAAATGTTACCTCTGTAAACTTGATTAGCAAAGCCGTTAAGTTAAGCTTGATAATAGTTACTGCAGAAAAAAAACCGGGTAAGCCAAAAAAAATAAAAAACAATAGATAATCAGGCACAATTCTTAATACAGCTTCACCAAACATGTACCAAAAAAAATGTATAAAAAAAACCATTACACCCACTATAATAACAACCACTTCCGAAAGATATAATCCCTTTAAAAAACTTGCATATAAATAAAAAATAAAACTTCCGACAGCTAAAAATGCAATGTAATAAATATATATAGGACTCGAATCCGCACCTTCATACTCAACCCCCAACAACCCTATAAATGCAAAAAAGAATGGAATGTTGAGCATAGCTATAGAAATAAAAACTGCTATTAATTTGTTAATTTTACTCATGTATAAAAAACCAACCAAAACCAAACCATTACAGCCAACAGTGCTCACACTAGCAAAGTAAGAGCACTGTTAATTAGAAGAAAATGGTTTAAAAAAGCATTTAGCCAAAAACTTATAATTTTTAACTTTAATTGAAAATATATTTAACAACAAATAAAAAACCATACTTAACCTCCCTTTAGCGGCATAACATAATACTTCGTATTTAAATGAAAGCTCTTTGACTCTTACAAAAATCTCATAAGAAAACCGGGAACCACTTAACCTATTTATTTCTCTTAGTATTGAAATATTATCTAGCAATTCAGTAAGCAACAAATCAAGATCAATTTTTCTATTAGACCAAGAACCAATAGAGCCCTTGTTGTATATAGACATAGCTTGACTGAAAACAAACATATCTCCAAACGTAAGAGCTATTAATTTTAATCTTGTGTCACCGGCAAAGTAGTCATGATTAGAAAATGAAAAACATTCAAACACATTTCGTCGCGCCATAATTGAACACGTCATTATAAATGGCTCAACCTTTAAATATAAAGGTAAATTATACAACTCATCCATAACTGAAATTTTTTTCACACTATCGCCTTTCTTTACTTTCCTTATATAACCTTCAGAGGCAACAATGGATATATCCACTTTAGAATCAAGTATATTAATATAATCTTGAAGTTTACCCTCATAAATCCAGAAGTCATCTCCTTCGCATAAAGCTATATATTTTCCTTTTGAATATGGAAAGCTTATAATTGTCGGCGCCTGCCCCTTCGAATACTGATTTTCGGTTTGTATAAGAGGTTTAAATATATGTGGGTAACACTTTGCATATTGTCTAACAATATCGCTAGTGCCATCAGTTGAAGCATCATCATGAACTATCACTTCAAATACAAAGTCAGTTTTTTGAATTAAAAACCCTCGAAAAGCATCTTCTATATAATTTTTATGGTTAAATGTGTTACATAAAATACTCACTACTGGTTTATCTATATCACCTTGCCAGTTTGCCATTATTTCTCCCTCTGTTGGCAATGGCTTGGCTCTAAACGCATCTATATCAAATAGCTCTTTTGACACTTAGTTTACTCCTAATTAAATCTTTAAATAACACCAACGCAGTTAACGCGACACTTACAAACGACACTAAACCTAGCAACATAAACAAACGCCATCTACCCATATCTAGGCTGAGTGGAAATATAATGGTTAATATCACAACAACCCCAGCTGATAGCGCAAAAGGAACAAGCACACAATTTATTAACCACTTTAAATGCAAGCCAGGAGCAAACTTACCATGAACGAAGGCGCACCAAACAGTTAACGACAATAATCGATAAGCCAACCAAACCCAGGCTACTCCTAGCGCACCATGGTAGGTTGCAGCATAAATAATTAAAGGAATATTAATTAGCACAGAAAATGTATTCCACTTTACATGGTATTTAAGAACACCATGAGCATACTGTAACTGATATTGAAACACCATAATTGCCAATACCATGCTACCTAAACAAAAAAATGGCAATATTGGTGCTACCCATTGTGCTGCGGCTACATCCCCCGTCCAAGTGTATATAACAACCTCAGCATTAAATGCAATAATTATTGCGATTGGAAAAACAAAGCATGCAACAAACTTAGTGGCTGTTTGATACAAGACTAACATGGGCTTTTCACCTTGCTCTTCCAGCATAGCTGTCATTCTTGGTAGCAAAGCTTTAGTTACTGGGCTACTTAACATTGTCATTCCGTTAGCAACAGCGCCAACCAAAGTAAAATAACCGTATTCAGACAACGTTAAATACTTAGATAACAATAGTTTATCTAGCTGAGTTAACAAAATCCAAATACCGCTGGTATAACCTACACTTAGCGCAAAAGGCGCAATGCGTTTTAACTCAACCATTGAAAAGCGCTTTATCTTACCGAGTTTACTAGGTAAAAGGCTTCGCATTTTTATACGAATAGTCACAACTTCAATAACAACAACAACTAGCTGGAAATAAAAATATGCTAAAACATTGCCATCTAAATTAATAACCAGTAGTAATGCCCCCGGGAAGCGGAGCGTATTAATAATTATATCAACAACGTTCATCCAAACTTGCTGTTCATAGGCATTGATACCACTTCGGTTAATTGATGCTACCCACCTAAACGCGACAATAAACGCCATGATTGAAATGGCGGTTGTAATAGTTTCAGTGTCAAGCTGCTCAACCGTCAACCAACTGCTGGCTAGCCAGTCTTGCATAAAGAATAAAGATACCGCCGCAATAAGCGCAATACCTATAAATACAAGCTCTACCGTATTAACAACCGTAGTTAAGCGCCAATGTTCATTTTGTTTATTTTTCAAACGCGCCACTTCACGCCCAAGCGTTGGTGACATACCGACATCCAACAACTGCAACCAAGCTTGCAACAAGGTAAAAAAGCCAACTAAACCATAGGCTTCGGCCCCCATATATTGCAAAAACATAGGTAAAATTAATATACCTATAAATGTGCTATAGAGTTGCCCTAAATAGTTAAATGCAATATTTTTTTTAAATGAAGGTGTCCGCACTACTTTATTCATTAATTGTTGTTTTCATAATTATTTGATTAATAGCTGCATCTTCAGGGGTCTGAAAGAAACCGTAGGATTGGTATAAATTTTGTGCGACATAGTTACTCTTTTCGACTTCCAGCGAAACTGATTTGCAACCTGAAGATTTTGCTATAATTAGAGCTTCGTTCATTAAAATCCTTGCCAAGCCGTTTCCCCTAGCCGCTGCTAGCACTGCAACAGAAGTAATAAAAGCAGAGTCTGAATTTAGGTAAAGTGCAACGTGTGCAACATCCCCCTCTTGATCACAGGTTAAGAAAATATTACAAGCTTTTTTTGATAATTTATCAGCGTATTGTCTGATATCAACACGAGAAGCCAGTGAAGGCACAAAGCTACTATCCACTTTACACAGGAAGCGATAAATACGCTCAAGGTCACATGACCGCTGGGGTATAAATACACTTTTATCCATGTAAGGCTAACCTCCTAAAATTTAAAACGGGGAGCATTGCTCCCCATTTACTTAAAATAGTTCAGAAAGCTTATCAAAGTTTAGCTTTGCAGTAGCTTTAACTTCTGGTATTTTTTTCTCAAGCATTGATTTATAGCTCGAGCGGTTTGACCAACATTTCTCTATTTTCACTTTCAAATCATCACCATTTGAAGGATCAGCAACATAATCTTGCGCACCCGCAACAGTTGCAAAACCAAGTAATTTGTGAGCCTTAGGTTCATGGCCATAGTCAATTATCACAGTAGGTACATTTTGAGACAAACCAGCAACCGCTGCATGTACTCTACCACTAACAAGCATATCAAAAGAACCAACTATTGCTTTAGTTTGCCATGTGTCGTAAATACCATCTAGTGCGAATACATTTTTAGCAATACCTCGCTTCTCGATAACACTCTGTAGTTGCTTTATAATTGGGTAGTCTCGCCCATGCTTTAACTCAAAAGGAGCTGGTGGAATATCAAAACCATTAGAATGCGACATTAAACAAACTCGAGCTCCTAACGTCTCAGTTAGATACTCGACGTTTTCTGCAAATTTAATATAATCCGAGTCATCCCTTGGCCATTTATCGAAAGGGCCTTCTTCAAAATTCCAACCGCATAAGATAAAACCAACTACTGGAACTTGACGGCAATCTTTAACTAAACCTTCCCTTGCTAATAGCTTATCAATTTCAGGACCTTGGGCTGGTTCAAACAAAAAAGCAGGGCATGCCAAGCTATGCGTTTTAGATACATCAAAACCTTCTTTTTCTAGCAATTTAGTGCTAATTGGCTCTCTGTTTGTAACTAAATCGAATTCTTTATATACTTTTAATGCTAATTGCTTAGTATCTTCATTAGAAAAAGGACCCGGAGAGCCTGCCAGCATGACAACTTTTTTTCCTAGTTTTTTAGCCACCAAATTTTTAAGCATTCCAACTTTGAATCTATGTTCTCCTAAAAAATTTGCATTGTCACCCCATATATCACCGCTAAAATCAATTATAAGGTCACTTTCTTTTACAGCATCAATATATGGGGTTGTCTCTACCAAACGACCAGAGCTTTCATAATCGGTAGCTATTTCCAGCTCATTTTCTACGACCTTTAAATCATCTCCTGTCCACCCATAATATAAGTCCATTGGTAATACTGATACTTTTTCGGCATTACAAAATCGCTCTGACATTTGAAACGTAGTTTTAATATTAGCACTAGGAAAAACACGATGTAATTCTCTTAAAAAGGGTTCCATAATGTAAAAGTTACCGATATTTCCGAATTCCATACGTCCCCAATGTAAAGTACACTGACCTGTGATTAAAATATTCATATTTACCTCAATTTTATTTAAATTCTATTATTTCTAATTAACGCAAAGTTGGGGCAAAGCCTAGGCTATCTCAACTTTTATATCTTGTTCCATGTTGTCTAACATTTCTAACATTTCTTGCTGAGAGTTAAACTTCAATATCATTGTTCCAAGCGTGTCATGAGAACCAGAAAATTTATTGACAAATTCTCCTTGCTTAACTCTTACCTCTTTTTCCACAATACACTTTTCTGCACGCTCTGAAATTTGTATTCCTTTATACCAACCATCTTTGCGAGCATGAATTATATAACTAGACCAAAAGCCTAATTTTTGGCTCTTAATAGGTAACGCAATTTCATGACCTAATGCCGATTCAACAGTCATTTCAATCATATCTACACCAGTTGCGTATTTTATGACTTCAGGAATTAAATTTCCGCCATTACGGGGGCCGATTTCAATAACCCATACTTTACCTATTTCATCCACAACAAATTCTACGTTAAATGCTCCATTTTTATAGCAAAGAGCCTGGAGGATTTTTTCAATTTCTTTGATTGCTTCTTCCTGAACATTCTGGCTTAGTACACTTGGGAAACTGATGCCAACAGGTACATAAGGGTGGCAGTGTTTATCTTGATGTTGGTCTCCCCATACCCAAAATGCAACCTTACCATCGATCATAAAGATATCGCTATCGACTTGATAACCGACGCGCTCGATGGCTTGCTCTACAACAACCTGTTTACTTCTAGAAAATTCAAGAGCATGTGCAAAAGCTTTTGGAAGTTGCGCTCTATCTTCAATTTTAGTTACGCCTTTACTACCAGATGAGTCGACAGGTTTTACAAAGATTGGAAACGCAATGCTTTTAACCCAAGTTTCAGCTTCATTTAAACAATCAAATGATTTTGATTCTGGCACATTAAAACAATTATCAGCTAAAAATTTTCGGAATAAATCTTTTCTGGACAGTGTTAATACAGAGTTGTATGGATTCCCAACTAAACCTAGCTTTTCAGATACATAAGCGGCTGTCGGCGCGGCAGGATCGGACGCATATGCAACAATACCATCTATGTTCAATTTTTTTGCTAAATCTAAAACAGCATCTTGATCGGTCGTAGAAACATTGTGCCATTCATCAGCTAAACTATGCCCTGGGTTTTCAGGTAAGTAATCGCATGTAATAACGTAATAACCTTTTTCTTTGGCATACTTAATAGGAGGTAATTGCGTCGGAGCCGCACCTAAAAATAGAATTTTTTTCTCTTTCATAATTAATACTTAGTCACTTAGCTCTTGTTTAATGAGACTTGCCACAAAATCCACCTCTTGAGTACCCATATTATAATGCAAAGGTAAACAAAGAATCTTTTCGGCAATATTAGTTGAAGTTTCAACACCATTGGATTTGACTCTAGGAAAAGCAATATCTAACGAGGGTTTAAAGTATGACCTATATTGGATTTCATTATTAGTCAACACAGTACGTATTTTTTCTAACTGTTTATCATTTTGCAATTTAATTGGAAAGTACGCGCCATTAGTATTAGCTTGACCATGCCATTTAGGGGTCTCTACAACGTGTTTGAGTTGTAGCAGGTATGCACTAAATAGTTCCGAACGATGGTTTATGACTTGGTCAATATCATCAAGCAAAGTTAAGCCTACGGCACATTGATACTCGTTTAACTTAGCGTTAATGCCAACATCGGTAATTTCGCCGTTGTTTAAACCAAAGTTAATTAATTGCTTAGCTTTTTCATAATCAGCTCTGTGCTTAAAGACAATCGCGCCACCTTCAACGGTATGGAAAACTTTAGTAGCATGAAAACTTAATGTACTTGCATCACCAAAATTAAGCACCGATTCACCATTTACATTTATGCCAAAAGCATGGGCTGCATCGTAAAGTACTTTAGTAGTATATTGTTTTGATAGCTGCTCAAAAGCATCAACATCACACGGATTACCGTATACATGTGTTGCAACAACACCATTAATACTTGGGTCACCCTGTAGTGCTTTTTCCGTTTTTTGAGGAGATAAGTTATAAGATTTTGAATCTATATCGCAAAATTGCGTATTAATATTTTGCCAAAGCAATGCGCTAGTGGTGGCAACAAAGCTAAAAGGCGTAGTAATGGCATTAGTAATACCCAATACTTTACAAGCAATCTGAAGTGCTAAAGTACCATTAGATACAAGTAATAAATTTTTCACACCTAAATACTCCTCTAGGCGCGAAGTTAACTCTTGGTGCAGCGGGCCAAAATTGGTGTACCAACCACTATTATTTACTTGTTTTAAATAGTGGTTTAGCTTTACTAAATTTGGCGCAAGTGGGCTATTTAATACAATGGCCATAGTTATTCTTTTATTAAGCCCATTAAGTATTGACCATAACCATTCTTTAGTAATGGTTTCGCTAGGACTTCTATTTCTTCTTTAGCTAACCAACCATTAGTAAAGGCAACCTCTTCTAAGCAGGCTATTTTATAACCTTGGCGTTTTTCAATGGTTTCTACAAACTGCGCGGCTTCAAGCAAGCTTTCATTGGTACCTGTATCAAGCCACGCAAACCCTCGGCCAAGTAGTTCTACATTTAATTGCTGTTGCTCAAGGTAAGCATTGTTAATACAGGTAATTTCTAATTCACCACGGTGAGATGGTTTTACGTTTTTAGCGATATCGATGACCGAGTTATCGTAAAAATATAAGCCCGTTACTGCGTAGTGGCTTTTGGGCTTATCAGGTTTTTCTTCAACAGAAATTGCTTTTTTATTTTCATCAAATTCCACTACCCCAAAACGTTCAGGGTCTTTTACTTGATAGCCAAAAACAGTAGCACCTTGACCATTTTTTGCGGTTTCAACGGCTTGCTTTAACTTAGGAGTAAACCCTTGTCCATAAAATATGTTATCGCCTAACACCAAACAAACATTATCATTGCCAATAAACTCTTCACCTATAATAAAGGCTTGCGCTAAGCCATCTGGGCTTGGTTGCACGGCATATTCCAGGTTGATACCAAAATCACTGCCATTACCTAATAACCGTTTAAAAGAGTCTTGCTCCTCGGGTGTTGTAATAATGAGAATATCGCGTATTCCCGCAAGCATTAATACTGATATTGGGTAATAAATCATCGGCTTGTCGTAAACAGGTAACAGCTGTTTAGATACACCTTTGGTTATAGGATATAAACGAGTACCAGAACCACCTGCTAAAATTATTCCTTTCATTCTATTCTCCTTGAGTGCTTGTGATAATTTTACCTAAACGTTCACGCTGATATGAACCGTCTTGAACGTTATTGCACCATGCTTGGTTATCTAAGTACCATTGTACTGTTTTACGTAAACCTGTTTCAAAGGTTTCCTCAGGGAACCAGCTCAATTCTTTACTCATTTTACTTGAATCAATAGCATAACGCCTATCATGGCCGGGGCGATCGGCTACAAACGTAATTTGGGCTGCGTAACTCCCCCTTTTAGGTGCAAGCTCATCTAAGATTTTACAAATAGCCTGAACCACTTCTATATTTTGCTTTTCGTTATGGCCACCAATATTATAGGTTTCACTTACTTTACCTTCAGTTACTACCTTATATAAAGCTCGTGCATGGTCTTCAACATATAACCAGTCACGTATTTGATCACCTTTGCCGTAAATTGGCAATTCTTTCCCTTCAAGTGCATTTAAAATTACTAATGGAATTAATTTTTCAGGGAAATGATATGGCCCATAATTATTAGAACAATTAGTAATAATTGTAGGAAAACCATAAGTGCGTAGCCATGCACGAACTAAGTGATCGCTAGATGCTTTACTTGCTGAATACGGGCTGCTAGGTGCATAAGAGGTTTCTTCAGTAAATAATGAGAGCTCACCTTCGTGCTCATCTGGATGTGGTAAATCGCCATAGACCTCATCAGTTGAAATATGATGAAACCTGAAAGCAAGTTTTTCACTGCCTTCAAGTGAATTCCAATACTCGCGAGCAGCCTCTAAAAGAGTGTATGTGCCAACAATATTAGTTTGTATAAACTCAGCTGGGCCTGTTATTGAACGATCTACATGACTTTCTGCTGCTAAGTGCATGACCGCATCAGGCTTATGTTGCTTGAATATTCGATCAAGCTCTGCGCGGTCACAAATATCAACTTGTTCAAAGATATATCGGTCGCTACCTTCTATAGACGCAAGTGACTGTAAATTACCAGCATAAGTAAGTTTATCTAAGTTTATAACTGAGTCATTGGTGTTTTTAAGAATGTGGCGGACAACCGCAGAGCCAATAAAACCGGCACCGCCAGTAACTAAGATTTTCATTTACCAAATGCCTTTTGTATCTATAAGGAAATCACTTCTTACAGTGCTATTTTTGAACTCTTTATGGTCAACTAGTAATAAATGTATATCTGCAACATTCTTTGCCGTTTCAAATATAGCTAACTGAACTTGATTTATTTCACTTGGTAATTCATTAATATTAGGCTCAACAGCGATAACTGTTCCAGAATGCAATTCAGCGATTTGTTTAGTAATATTTAGAGCTGGACTTTCCCGTAAATCATCAATATCAGCCTTAAACGCTAACCCATAACATGCCACCGTAACGTCTTTCGCTGTTTTGTTAGGGTTCGCTTGCAAGAAATCCGAAATAGCTAACTTAACTTTATTAATCACCCATTGTGGCTTTGAGTCGTTAACTTTACGCGCTGTATGAATGATTTGTGCTTCCTCAGGAGTTTTACTAACAATAAACCAAGGGTCTACAGCAATACAGTGCCCACCTACACCAGGGCCAGGCTGCAAAATATTGATTCTCGGGTGACGGTTAGCAAGAGATATTAGCTCCCATACATCAATATCTAGCTTATCGCAGATAATTGAAAGCTCGTTAGCGAATGCAATTTGAACATCTCGGCAAGAGTTTTCTGTTAGCTTTGCCATTTCAGCGGTTCGTGCATTAGTCGTAACACACTCACCTTCTACAAAAGTTTTGTAGAGTTCAATAGCTGCTGCAGAGCATTTTGCCGTCATACCACCAATTACACGGTCGTTTTCTACTAACTCGCGGACAACATGACCGGGTAATACTCGCTCAGGGCAATGTGCTACGCGAATATCAGAGTTTTCACCTTGCGTTTGCGGGAAGCTTAAATCTGTTCGTGCTGTAGCTAACCACTCAGCCATTTGCTCTGTTGCACCAACAGGAGAAGTTGACTCCAAGATTACTAAGTCACCTTTCTTTAATACTGGCGCAATAGCTTTACTTGCAGCCTCAATGTAAGATAAATCTGGTTCAGGAATCTCAGAGTCATTATTTTTAAAAGGAGTGGGCACTGCAATTAAAAAAGCATCAGCAGGTTCAGGCGTAGTTGTAGCTTTTAAATAACCTTCAGTTACTGCAGCGTGCACTATCATATCGAGCTCAGGCTCAACTATATGAATTTCTCCACGGTTTATGGTGTCGACTGCATTTTGATTTACATCTACGCCAATTACTTTCTTTTTACGTGATGCAAACATTGCTGCTGTAGGTAGGCCTATGTAACCAAGGCCTATTACTGATATAGTTTCAAAAGACATGATATCCCTTTTTATAAATCTGTAAGCTGTAAGCTGTAAGCTGTAAGCAAAAAATTAAAAACTAACTTATTTTATTAACTAGCTAAAATGTCACAAATTCGTGAGCAAGCATTACCATCACCATAAGGGTTATGTGCACGACTCATTTCAGAATAACTTTTTTCATTTGTAAGTAACTCTGTTAGTGACGACGTTATTAACTCTACATTTGTACCCACTAACTTAACTGTACCGGCATCAACTGCTTCTGGTCGCTCAGTGGTATCACGCATAACTAATACAGGTTTACCTAGACTTGGCGCTTCTTCTTGAATCCCGCCTGAGTCAGTTAAAATAATATGCGCTCGGTTCATTAAATATACAAAAGGCAGGTATTGTTGAGGCTCAATTAAATGGACGTTGTCAACATCGGCTAAAATGCGATTTACAGGCTCTTGCACGTTTGGGTTTAAATGTACTGGGTATAATATTTGCGTTTCAGGGTGTTTTTTAGCTGTTTTTGCTAATGCTTCACAAATACGCTCAAAACCACCACCAAAACTTTCGCGTCGGTGGCCTGTAACTAAAATCAATTTTTTTGATTCATCTAAAAATGGGAATTGTGCAGATAATGTAGAAGATAAATCAGTATCTTCTTCAATTTGTGATTTGACCATTAATAACGCATCAATCACTGTATTACCTGTTACAAAAGCATTTTCTTCGCTGTAATTTTCAGTTAAAAGGTTCTGCTTAGATGTTTCAGTCGGTGCGAAGTGGAACTTTGTTAAAGCGCCAGTTAGTTTGCGGTTTGCTTCTTCTGGCCAAGGCGAGTAGATATTACCTGTTCGTAAACCAGCTTCAACATGACCTACTGCAATTTGCTCGTAATAGGCTGCAAGGCTAGCTGCGAAAGTAGTTGCGGTGTCGCCATGCACCAAAACTACATCTGGCTTAAACTCTTTTAAGACAGGTGTTAGCTCTAATAAAATACGACTTGTTACTTCAGGTAAAGTTTGGCCAGCTTTCATTAAGTTTAAGTCATAATCAGGCGTAATTTTAAAAAGCTCTAAGACTTGATCTAGCATTTCTCTGTGCTGAGCTGTTACGCAGACTTTAGCGTCGAAACGCTCGTCGTTTGCAAGCGCATGAACGAGTGGTGCCATTTTGATTGCTTCTGGCCTTGTGCCGAATACTGTAAGAACTTTCACAGATGTTCCTTTATTTGTTTATGTTTTTACTCTTGAAACGAGTTCAAGAGGTTAGTTATATTTTTCTTACGCGACGTAAAGTCGCGGCTACCGATTGAATTCTGATTTATATCTGATTCAATCTGTGGCCTTTAGCTCCTGAAACAAGTTCAGGATGACACACCTTTAGACCCTGAAACGGGTTCAGGATGACAAACATTTGGGCCCTGAAACAAGTTCAGGGTGACAGTTTTTACTGTCGCGACGTAAAGTCACTACTACATTTAAATTTGTCGCCGTAAACGACGACCTACAATTATTATTTATCAGACTTATATTCGTAGTTGTAGTAACCATAGTAACCGTAAGCGTTACTTGCTTTTTTTACTACGCCGTTGAACACCACGCCTTTTACATCAATGCCATTTTGCTCAAATCGGTTTCTAGTTAGTTCTAACTCTTTTACATGGTTTTGACCAAATCGCGTAACAAGAAGTGTACTTCCTGCATGTGCACTGACAATTGCAGGGTCTGTTACAGCTAGTATTGGTGGTGTATCTATAATAACTAAATCGTACTTAACGCTGACTTCTTCTATTAATTTTGCAAAGTTTTCGTGCATTAACAGCTCTGATGGGTTTGGTGGTATCTGACCACGGGTCATTACATCTAAGCCTGCTACTTGGCTATGTTTAGTTGCTTGTTCTAGTGTAATGCGGCCTGACAAAAAATCGCTTAAACCGTTATCCCACTGCATACCAAATTGGGTTTGTAGGTAACCTTTACGCATGTCGGCGTCGATAATAAGCACTTTTTTATCGCTCTGCGCAAGAACAGTTGCCAGGTTTACTGAAATAAATGACTTACCCACACCCGGGCTAGGGCCTGAGATTGCGATTACATTATTCTTTGCTTCCATCATTGCAAAATGCAGGCTTGTACGTAAGCTTCTTAATGCTTCTATTGAAAGATCCGCAGGGTTATCCATTGCAAGAATAGATTTAGCTTTAGCAGTTTTGCCTTTGCGGGCTTTTGCGAAACCAGTTAACTTATCTTGGTATTCAGAATAAGGCACACTTGCATAAACAGGCAGGCCTAAAGCTTCAATTTCACTTGGGTCTTCAATGCCTTTATGAATTGCTTTTTGAATCAGCACAATTGCAACTGCCAACATGCCACCTAGCATGGTTGCCATAACAACAATCAAGGCTTTCTTAGGTTTTACTGGTTTTGATGTGTTTACTTCTGCAAGGTCAATTACTCGTACATTACCTACTGTACCTGCACGAACAATGTCTAGTTCTTGTGTTTTAGCGAGTAAAAGCGTGTATATTTCATTATTTACTTCAACGTCACGGGTTAAGCGCAATAATTCTTGCTGTGTTTCAGGTAAAACCTGCACTTCAGCACCTAAACGACGTTTTTGGTTTTCTACAGCTTCAATTTGTTCTACTGCTGCTTGGTAACTAGGGTGGCTTTGTTTGAATTTTCGGCCTAATTCTAATTTTTTAAGCTCCAGCTCTTGTAACTGGGTTTCAAGTGCAACAAGCTGTTTTAGTACACCTTCTGTTTCAAGTGTAATGTCAACCGACTGCTGTTTTACCTGGTAGTCGTTAAAACGTTGCTCTGCAGCTTCAAGTTGCTTTTTCACTTGAGGCAATTGATACTCAAGAAAATCTAGAGACTTTTGTGCTTCAGCACTATTACGTTCAACATTTCTACGCACATAGATGCCTGCAACTTTATTTAGAACAGTTTCAGCATATTCTGCGCTGGCGTTTTGCAGGCTAAGATTAATAATACCTGAGTCTTTACCTTTTTCGCTTGCGCCAATATCTAGCTGTAAGTCAAGAATAGTATTTAGACGATCTCTTTTCGTTAAGGTAAACTCAGTATTAGGCCGTGCAATCAAAGTTTTTAACGTTAAAGTGAAAGTGCCATTTGTCACTTCGTCACCAACTTTACCTTTTAGAACGCTATCGCCATTACCATTAAGCAATTCAAATTGGTTATTTGCTAATGCTACAAGTGTGAAACCTGTACCAATTGCACTTTGTGGGACTTCAAATTTAAATATTTCAATTTTTTCACCACCCCAAGCATAGCTAGAAGCACCAAAACTTGGTTCAGCTAACTCACCTTCTTGCATTGGCGAAAACTTGCGAAATGCTCTACCACCAACAATTGGGAAAAGCTTTGGCTCAGCGACTATATCGAGTTTTAAACTATCAACTGCTTCACCAATAATGCTTCTAGATTTTAGTAGTTCTATTTCAGTTACTGCAGCAGAGGTACTTTCGAACATACCGCCTAGCTCGTCAAAACCAGGGACTGAACCACCTTTTTCTTCAACCTGTATCATCGCTGTGGCTTGGTAAATTGGCGTGCTAAATACCGCAACGGCTACACCAACAACCATAAAAAATGCAGTGATTGCGATAATGAATAACTTGCGATCAAGTAGTGCACCTAGCAGTGCCATTAAATCGATTTCTTGCGCTTGTTGGGTGGTTTGCTTTTGTTGCGCGCCACCGAGTAGGTTTGATTGAGCGTTCATTGACTCTTTCATCCTTATAAATACTTCTGCCAAGCGCTACACGCGCTATCGATTAATTCGTAAACATGTTCAAAAGCTTCACGGCTTTGACGATATGGATCGGGTATCTCTTTATCACCTAACCATTTACCGAGTAGAAATGTTTTACCGCGCGCTTGAGGATATCGATTACAAAGGTCTTCTAAATGACGTTTTTCCATCACTAAGATAACGCTGTTATGCGTTACCAGATTAGTACTAATTTGCTGACCTTTATGTTCAGACATATCTACACCGTGTTGCGATGCTAATTCTTGTGCAAAGCTGTCTGCAGATTTGCCTTCAAGCGCGGTTAAACCAGCAGAGCTGACTTTAACGTTTTTACCTGCCAGCTTACTTTTTAAAAGGTATTCTGCGGTAGGACTTCGGCAAATATTACCTGCACACACCATTAAAACACTATCGAACATGCTACTTTGCCTACTACTGGTTATCTATATCTTGTAATCTATCAACCGTTGTCAGCGCTGGTAACAACAAGCTGATTACTTTATTCCAACGCGCAAGTGGCGCACTGGTTACATAAACGATGTCTTGCGGATCAAGCTCAAACTGTTCGGCTAGAACAAGTGCAGCCACGTTTTTCGCGTGTAGTTGGTAAACATCTGCAATTACGCCGTCTTTTTCTAAATCACGTTTACGCAGTACAAAAATACCATTCGCATCAGCAGAGCGTTCATCAATGCCGCCAACTTCACTCAGTGCTTCAGCTAGATTTAAGCCATAGCGATTAACTTCAACCGTACCTGCACGCTTTACATCACCTAATACGTATACATTTCGTTGGTCGTTACGGCTTACATGCACAACATCACCGTGTTGTAATAAGCGGTTTTGAGAAATATCGCCTTTTGAGTAGAAGTCATCTAAACGAATGACTTCTGTTTCGTTGCCGCGAGTAAAAGTTACAGTCTTCCAGTCAGCTCTGTCGTTTAAACCACCGGCTTGGTTTAAGGCGTCAATTAAAGTAAGCGGGGTTTCAGTGACCGCGTATACACCTGGTTTGTTTACCTCACCTGTTACATAGGCTTTTTGGCTTCTAAAACCCACAACTTTTACATCAATTTGTGGGTCTTCAATAACACGGCTAAGTCGCTTTACAAGTTCTTCACGCACTTCTGCTACTGTTTTACCAGCGGCTGGAATGTTTGGCGCATAAGCATAAGTGATTGTGCCATCGGCTTGGACTCGGAAGCCATCAAATTCGGCTGTACGCTGAACGGCTGCAGGAATTGTGAGTTCAGGATGATCCCAAACACCAATAGTTAGAACGTCACCTACACCTAGCTTGTATTCGTAATTCGAAAGGTCTAAAGCTGAATTCGCATTTCTCGTTTTTCTCTGAGAATCTACTGTATTTTGAACATCTTTATGTTGTGAAATAAGTGCTGAGTCGATGAGTTGGATGTTTACTTTTTCTAGTTCCCTCTCAAGGTTTTCAGTCTGTTCACCTTGTTTTAGTCCTTCAAAATGACCGCCTGGTATAATTGTACAGCCACTCATTGCCAGAAAACATGCTGAAGCAATGAAAGTTTTATAGCGTTGCGCCATTCGTTCTTCCTAAAATCGTTCTTGTTAGCCTTGTCTAAAGCCTTTATATAAAGCTGGGTAATTAAACCACTTGTAGAATTTGTTAGCAAGTATAGGTGTGTGAATTTTTTTATTGCCTAGAAGCTAGAGGCCTCGAGTTAGCGAGGAGAAAGTTGCGAGTTAGTGAGTTGATTTGTATGCGATGGTTAACACTGCGTTTTTAATAATTTAGCGTGACGTAAAGTCAACACCTCCGGGCAACTTGTTCTCTCGGTAGCACCGACTTTATGTCGGGTTATGTTTAGTTAGAGAGGCTTCAGGTTTTCTTATATCAATTTACTAACTTAATAATTTACTAATTTTATCAGACATTTACTTAGACTTCGGTTTATTTAGGGGTAACGCTTTTAATGAGCTTAGAGTTAAGCAGCCATAGGAGCACGGCTGCTTTTTTGTTCAAACTAGATTGGTGCCAATTTTTACTGCTTTGTGCTATTGGCTAGGATATCACAAATTCTTTGACATGCTTGACCGTCACCATAAGGGTTATGGGCCATGCTCATATCTTTATATGCTGATTCATCAGTGAGTAACTTATTTAATGATGAAACAATAAGTTCAACATCAGTACCGACTAATTTAACCGTACCTGCTTCTACCGCCTCTGGTCGCTCGGTAGTATCTCGCATAACTAATACAGGCTTACCTAAACTTGGTGCTTCTTCTTGAATTCCGCCAGAATCAGTTAGTATTACATGTGCTTTATTCATTAAGTAAATGAATGGTAAGTATTGCTGAGGCTCTATTAAGAAAATATTGTCAATGCCTTTTAAGATACGATTAACCGGTTCTTGAACATTTGGGTTTAAATGAACAGGGTAAAGTATCTGCGCATCTGGATGAGATTTAGCAGTTTCAGCTAACGCTTCACAGATCCTTTCGAAACCACCACCAAAGCTTTCACGGCGATGACCCGTCACTAAAATTAGTTTTTTGCTATCATCAAGAAACGGGAATTGACTTGATAGTGAAGCTGAAAGTTCATGATCATGCTCAATTTGCTCTTTGACCAAAAATAAAGCATCAATAACAGTATTACCTGTTATATGAACCGATTGCTCATCAAAATTTTCTCTCAGTAAATTCTGCTTTGAAGTTTTAGTCGGTGCAAAATGGTACCTTGTCAAAACTCCAGTTAACCTTCTATTTGCTTCTTCTGGCCATGGCGAATAAATATTACCAGTCCTTAAGCCTGCTTCAACATGACCCACTGGGATCTGTTCGTAATATGAAGCTAAACTAGCTGCGAAGGTTGTCGCTGTATCTCCATGTACGAGCACTACGTCAGGCTTAAACTCTTTTAACACCGGTGAAAGCTCTGCCAAAATTCGACTTGTTACTTCAGTTAATGTTTGTCCTGGTTTCATTAAATTCAAATCAAACTCTGGCTTAATATTAAAGAGTTCTAACACTTGATCTAGCATCTCTCTATGTTGCGCTGTTACGCATACTTTTGAATTAAAGCGTGAGTCTGCTTCTAAGGCTTTGACCAAGGGCGCCATTTTAATTGCTTCTGGGCGTGTACCAAATACCGTTAAAATACGCATAATTTACCTTTGTATTTTCTCTATATATTCTAAAAACAATTTAGATTCTTTTCGCCAACTGATTTCAGACAGCTGATTTTGGGCTTCATAAACTTGTTTTTGGCGTAGTTCGTTGCTGTCTAATAATTGACAAACTTTACTAAACAGATCTTCTGGGTTATACAAATAACACATTGCTGTATCAGGAAAATACTGATGCATAGTGTCTAAAGAAGTGCATATGCTTGGTATTCCATTAGAGATATATTCTAAAACTTTAACTGGGATCGCCAAATCATTTTGTTGACACTTATCTATTGTGGCAAAGCCTATAGTTTTACCCTTTAAAATAGCTGGTACGTTCTCTGGTGCAAAACGGCCATGCATAATGCAGTGCTTTTCCAACCCTAATTCACTTATTAATTGCTTTATATCGTTAGCATAAGGACCATACCCATGTATATCCAGTTTTATGTCTGGGTATTTTCTAATGAGTTTAGGCATTATAGTAACAACATTTTGCAATCCATACCTTTCATGAATGTTACCATGATAAACCAAACTTGGACTGTCACTTGGAGAGTACGGGGCTATATCCATACCTATTGGCCCATTATGAAAGACAGTATATTTCCTTAAATTTCTCTTATTTAAGTATGCAGCAAGTGTCTTATTTACTGTCATTACATGAGTTGAAAATTTATGACTTAATTTTTCTTCGATTAAAAGAAGCCTTCCAAAAAGAGACTTATCGTTCCCCATTGCCGTCCACAGTTCTGGCATGAGGTCATGTGTATCTAATAGAGTTGGCACACCGCACAATCTGGAAGGTAAAGCTGAAAAAACCAAAAAGTTTGGCATATTATGAACAATAGTCAGTGCCGCTTTACCTTTAAATAGACTACTTATATTCCACATTGCTGCACTAATGAAAAATTTTAAGTATTCCGACAAATAACTAAGTTTTGTTCGATTGTCGGCCTTTCTCTCAGTACCGACTCTTTTAATATTTACCCTATTGTAAACTTCATTTTCTAATTCATTCTTACGTTTTAGACATAGCACATTGACCTCATAACCATGGCTGGCTAAAAGCTCGCATTGCTTTCTTACTCTTGTATCTTCTAAATAATATGAAAATACGACTACATTAATTTTTTTCATTTTAAATTTGAGAGTTAATTAATTCTTTTGCTCTTAAAATAGCAGTTTGAACTTCTTGATTGATCTTAATTGCGTTATTTAAAGCAATATCTTGATTGTTAAGGATTGCTTCTGCCCTTTGACAAACAAATAAAGCGTTTAGCTCATCAAGCATAATAACATTTTCAGAATTATTTACCTCAGCGGCAAAATTACTTACTTTTTCTTGGTATGCACTAGAAATAAATGGAGTCTCACATAATACAGACAAAACTGCAGCATGAAGTCTAGAACCATACATTAATTTTGCCCCTGAGATAACTTCTACCAGTGAGTCAACATCATTTATTTCTGCAACACTTACACTCGCTTTTTCTTCTTCTGAAAGCGAATTGTAAATGTCCTCTATTGCATGTTTATCAAACTCAAAATCTATAGGGAATAGCTTAATATTTTCGTGCTTTTCATTTATTAAGTAACTTAAAATTTTCTTTGTTTCATCTACATAAGCTTGATATTTATGTTCATCTTTATCAAACCAAACAATTGGGTTGTTATAAGGAATCACATTCACCGCTATATAGCCCCTTTCTTGTGTTGAGTTATCCACTTTTTTCGCTAATGCTAAATCAGGACACTTTAGTGAATGCCGATTTTCTGATTTGCTGAATTTAAAGCTTGGCTCATCTCGGACAATAACAACATGAGCTAATTTTAAGAACATTTTTGAAAAGAGCTTAGCTTGTTTAGTTCTCAATGGCCCGACACTTATACCTGCAACGATTAATTTTTTTCCAAATAACCTGGAAATAAGACCTAGAAAAAAGTAATAAAATGCAACAAATCGATATGAATCATTTAGCAGCCCTCCCCCCCCGATAACAATAACGTCTAGCGCCCTTAAGTTTTTTATTATGTCAAAAAATATAAAGGGGATATTAGTTATTTTACCAAGAAAAGGCCTCCTTAAAACTTTAAAATCGGCCTTTTCAAAAGTACACTGTTCAAGCTTTGATTTCTCAATTGACTCTGTAAAAACAACGATATCTTGCTCTTTAGGAAGGACCTCTAAAATACCGTGAAGAATTGATTCATCACCTAAGTTGTTATGGCCATAATTGCCAATAACACCAACTTTTTTCATAACTTTGACCTTTTCACATTAAATGCGGAGTATTTAATTGTAAATATACACGCGAAAACATAACCCCCTGCAGTCATAATTACTGCGGCAAACCAGCCATAAACAGGTGTCAGGATGATATTTCCAACTATCACAATAATGGCGCTAAGCAGTTGACTTTTAATCATAAACAAAGAGTCATAAGCAGATTTACACTTTGTTAAGTTGTTTATGTAGAGGAAAGAAAATACAACCGCGCACGACAAAACCACACATTCTAACAAATAAAACCTATCTAACCCAAGCAATTGATAAAACTGACTCAAGAATAAAACATTACACATTAAGAGCACACATAGAAATAAAACGCCTCTAAGAACTTTTCGTTTAAAGATTTCGTCGTTTTTATCTTTAAAGTATTTTCTGGCCAAGATTTGAGAGTAAGGCAATGTAAAAAATCGATGCAATGCAAAAATAACAGTATAAAGCAATGAGTAAATCGCAAGGGATTCTTTATCAATTAAATTACCTAGAACAATTCTATCTCCACTTACTAACAACCCATTTGCTAGAGCTGCTACCAATGAGAAAGATACAAACTTTAACTTAAAGTGACTTTTATGCTTAAAGATACTTAAACTAAATATATTAAAAGATGAACCGCTAATTAAATACATTATTAGCATTAACAAAATAGAAAGCGCCGAATAAACTAGAAAAACACTATCGGCATTGACTAGCTGACTTTTATATACCAAAAAAGCAATTAGACAATTAATTAAACCACTACCAACACAAAGAGAGAAAAGGTCAGAATTCCTACTAGATGCTATGAAAAAAGCTTCAAAGCACAACTCTAAAGCTTTTGCCAAAGCATATAACACGACAGAAAAAGAAAGCCCTAGAATAATTTGGACAGGCGCGCTAATGGTTAGATTAAAAAAGATAATAGCTAAAGCGACATTAAAAAAATACCTACATTTAACCTCTCTATATGATGTTCTCGCTATAATAGAAGTAGAGCCTAAGGTTAATCCAATTGAAAGTAATGCTACAACCGCAAAATAGTAAAAATAATTTCCTACTTCTACCAGTTCCATATTATTAGACAGTGATAATATGAGTAAATAGTTCGATGCTGCTCTGAAAAAGTTCGCTACAAAAAAGCTATATTGCATTTTTACTATTATCCTTCGCTGGCGTTGAATAACTAATCAGTAAAGTTGTTGATATAATCAACAGGAAGCTGTCTACCAAAATCCCATTATGAACAACTAAGTAAATCGGTAGCCATAGGAAGGCTTTAACACTCACCTTGAATAAAGGTGTAATTATTAGCAAACATAGAGAAAGTAATCCTAAGACACCATACTTCACATAATTAGCAACAAAAAAACTATCTACACTTATTTGGTAAGGATCAAGCTCCCTATAAATAAACCAAGGTATATAAAATTTAAATCCAGCACCTTCACCAACAAGAAAGGTTCTCCAATCCAAGGTATACCCCCCAGCTACAGCTGGCTCACCAAACCTTTCATAAAGCGCGTTTATTAACAAATCAAATGAAAGCATTTCAGCAAATCTGCCAACCAACTCATTTTCTGCTGTTAAATTTACGATAAACTGCACTGAGGCAAGAGCAATTGCTACACTCACAACATAGAACAGTGTATTTACTAATAAGTTTCTGTGAGTTATAAAATAATGAGATAAAACAATTATTGACCAAAGTAAGAATACTCGATCAAGTGACATCACACTAATTGCTAAAATTGAAAACAACCAAATAGGCTTATTATTTTTTGATTCAAAGTAGAAAATAGATGACAATGCAAACGCAGCCAATGTAAAAATATCTGAGTACCTGACAACACCCGTTCGTAAGTAAAACTCCCCTCTAATGCCCGATGGAATAATATTAAACTTATGAACACTAAGGTACATAATAAAATCAATTAAAATGGCTAACAAGACAAGCTTTTTTATAAACTTAACGCTTACCTTGCTTTCTCTAGCAATGATCTCCCCAGAAAGTAATAAGATTACTAAGAATAATACTGGCACTATGTCTCTTAGGAAAGCAGCAGTAGATGCTGTTTGATGGTAATAAGGTGAGAGAAAATAAATAAGTAAAAAACAAGATAAAGAAAATACAATAGTTACGCTGAATTTCAACTCAACCTTTCGGCAAATAAACAACCAGAGACATAAAAAAAAGTGAATCACCACGTATATTTTTAGGAAAGTTAAGATCGAGAATTGAACCTCGAAAAAGTAGCTTAAAGGTAGTACTGAAACTAGGATCAGAAACTGCTTAGTCCCATTTCTAGGTTGTAACGCAGTTAATACAGCCAAATAAAACGCCACTGCAACAAGAAACAAATTCCCAATCATTGCTCAGAATATAGCATTTTTATAGTATCAAGCTGAGTCGACCAAAGTAACTTCTTAGTTTTTGCCAACTGAATTAGTTCAGAATATTCAAACTCTTTGCAAGATGAGTCTAAATTATCTGATAAATACTCTATCGATAGAGCAATTTCATTTGGAGTAAAGTCTTTTATTAACCCAACATTACTAATTCGTTTACTCTCAACTAGCTCATTCAAGTAAGGTGAGTCATTGCATATAGTCGGCAATAGATAAAACTCATTTTCAAATATTTTTGTAGGCGCGCAATATTTATTATTGAGATCGACAGGGCGATAAAGTGCAAATGCCCCTGTAAATTTAGGATAGATTGAGATTAATTCTGCACGAGATACTGCACCATGATATACAACGTAATCGCTTGTACCCTCTAAACTCTCTTCTAAATATTTAGTTGAATTGCCGTATAAATGTAATTTGTACTCTTTTTCTCCGCGTTCATTCAATATCGAAAACGCATCTATTATCTCTTTGACAAGCCTTCTTTCTGTAAAAGTACCAGCATAAATAAAGTCGAAAGAACTTTTTGATTCAGAGCTAACCCTAATAGAGTTTTTATGATCCAAAACAGTATCATTCAACAAATTCTCAATAATAAAAACGCCTTTATTTTTTTTATAGTTAGAATAGAAAATATTTGCCCTATCTGGTGATGGGAATATTTTTCTTTTTGCAATTGAAAACAGTAGTTTCTCAACTTTGAAAGCTAGTGCATTCAATAAAGGTGCTCTAATAAAACTTGAAAAGACCTCATGGGCATCAAATATAACCCTATTGCGACCAAATAGAATAAGGCTTAGCACAAAACTAATTGGTTCATGAGCTTGAACAAACCCTTCATGCTTCCGCATATCAAGCAATTTCTTAAATAGCAATTTAATTCTCTTAAAGCGACTACCTCCTGGTGGTGCATCAACATAAGAGTGTTCACGATCCATTGCCAAATAAGACTGAACTATAGGATGATAGTTTGCATCACCAAAAAAAACATGTAAAACAGAGGCCATTTTATAAACCTTTTCTATTTAAATAACCATGCATTGGAAGACTAAATACAGAGCTAGCCAAACGCTCTGCTATCGGGAAATCCCCTTCTTTATAGCCCAGCGTTTTGAATGCTGTTTGTTGGTGCATACACGTACCATAGTAAACCATCGTCGGAATACCCTTAGCCTGGTACTTTGCCATTTCTGCATCTCGGTCTGAGGCTGTCAGTGTATATTGTGCCCAAGAGCTGATATAACCCTCTGGTACAACTGGTGTTTTGTATGTATCTTTTAATTCCGCGGTATACTTATCTGCTGCTTGGTTTCTATTGACAAGCTCCTGTGGAAATGCCGCTAATTTTTCTAGCAAAATGGCAGCTTGAATGGTGTCTAGGCGAGAATTCATACCAATACGTACGTTGTCGTATTTGTCTTTACCTTTACCATGCACACGATATGATTTTAGCAGCTCTGCATATTCATCATTGTCTGTGAATAATGCGCCACCATCACCATAGCAACCTAATGGTTTTGCAGGGAAGAAGCTGGTTGTCGCAATATCACCAAATGAACCCGCGCGTTTGCCATTAATTTCACCACCAAAGCCTTGCGCCGCATCTTCGATGATTTTTAAATCGTATTTATCTGCAATTTTTCTAAGTGCTGGGTAATCAGCTGGCAGACCGAATAAATCCACTGCAATAATTGCTTTAGGTTTTAATTTACCCTCAGCCATTACAGTTTCAATTCTCTTTTCTAGGTCTATTGGGCAAATATTGAATGTATCTTCATTAGAATCAACGAATACAGGTGTCGCACCTTCAAATGCAATGGTTTCTGCCGTTGCAAAGAATGTAAATGTTGGGCAGAAAACCGCATCACCTTCTTTGACATCAAGCACCATAAGAGCCAGAGTTAGTGCATCTGTGCCATTTGCACAGCTGACAGTATGTTTTACGCCAACATACTCTGATAATTTTTCTTCAAGCTCCTGTACTTCAGGCCCCATAATATATTTACCATGGTCTAAAACTGCCTGAATGCGAGCATCGATTTTTTCTTTTAAGTGCTGATATTGCGCAGCTAAATCTATAAATTGCATTTAATAATTACTTCTACGAATTATTTAATTGAAACAAAGCCATTTTCTAACTGGTATTGCTCGCCTGTGTGTTCACACGTTGCAGTACCATTTCCTTCGAGCGGTAGGTCTAGCTGCTCACCGTATTTGCTTATCCAGCCAATTTGTTTGGCCGGTACACCAACCATAAGTGCAAAAGGTTTTACGTCTTTATTGATTACAGCGCCTGCACCAACCAGTGAGTATTCACCAATGGTTACACCACAGACTATAGTGCTATTTGCACCTAATGTTGCGCCACGCTTTACTATAGTGTCGCGATATTCTGTTTTTCGCTCGATAAATGAACGCGGGTTATACACATTGGTAAAAACCATGCTCGGCCCACAAAACACATCATCTTCTAAATGAACATTGTCATAAACAGACACATTGTTTTGTACTTTTACGTTATTGCCTATGGTCACTTTATTGCCGACAAAAACATTTTGACCTAAAGAGCAAGCTTCACCTATTTGTGCGCCACCACATACATGCACAAAGTGCCATACTCGTGTGTTTGCACCAATTTGAGCTCCTTCGTCAACTATGGCGCTTTCATGGGCATGGTAGTTCATAAGTTATAGTACCTTAGATAACAGCGGGTGTGCTTTTTCGCCTGCTTCGGTAACGTCTTGAACACGAATATCTTCAACTGTTTCGATTGCAATGCGGTTTTCATCTATACCAAAGCCATTGTCTGCAAGTATATTTTGGTAGCTTTGAGTATGCAGATCTGTAAAGCCGCCTGAGAACTCTAGCTCTTCGGTATTATCACCATCGTTTATTGTGATACTACGATAAGTTAGCTTTTCGCCTTTAACCGCATTGTCAGGTAAGTTGTTTGAATCGATTGATAAGAACCACTTAACTCGTGCGCGTTCATACTCTAAGTAACCACTTGCTGTTTTCTCATCTCTAAAGTGAACTTCATTGCTTTTCAGCTCACCAAAAATGAAATGCAACATGTCATAGAAGTGCACACCGATGTTTGTCGCTACACCACCTGATTTGTGGTCAAACCCTTTCCAAGACTTCATATACCACTTGCCTCGAGAAGTCATGTAAGTTAGGTCTACATCAAATACTTTATCTGCAGGTGCAGCTGCAACTTTTTCTTTAAGTGCAATGATAGACGGGTGCAAGCGCAATTGAAGGATTGAATTAACTTTTGCGCCATACTTTTGTTCGTATTCTTTTAGTACATCCATATCTTCTGAATGTAAAACCAGCGGCTTTTCACAAATTACGTCAATGCCGTTTTTAAGCGCGTATTTCATGTGTGGTGCATGTAAATAGTTTGGGCTACAAATCGAGATGTAATCTAGTTTATTGCCTTGTAAAGCTTGGTCTTCAACAAATGCTGTAAAATCTTCAAATTCTGTAAAAAACTCAGCCTCTGGGAAGTGGCTATCCATGATACCTACAGAATCGTTGATATCCATCGCTGCAACTAGGTTGTGACCTGTATCTTTAATGGCGCGAAGGTGACGTGGTGCTATATATCCCGCAGCACCAATTAGTGCAAAATTTTTCATTTTATATAAATTCCCTAAAGTCTAATATCTGCTTCTGATGGTTTAAGCACATGCTTCACATCGTAAAGCACATGATTTTCTTTACCAAATGCACGTAATTTCTTCTCACCCATTTCTTTAAGCTCTGAATGGTCAACTGCAAGTACAACACCATCATACTTACCTTCCTCAAGCTCTGTGATAAGCTCAATGCCATATTCATGCTTAACTTCAGCAGCATCAGCCCAATCATCATAAACATCTACAGACATATTGAAGTCTTTGAGTTCATTTACAATATCAATGATTTTTGTATTTCGGACATCAGGGCAATCCCCTTTAAAGGTAAACCCTAGAATAAGTACTTTTGCTTCGTCGATATGAATTTTTTTGCTAGACAGCTTCTTAACCAGCTGTGTCGCTACATACTCACCCATGCCATCATTGATACGACGACCTGCCAAAATAACCTCTGGGCGGTACCCTACTTCTTGCGCTTTATGGGTTAAATAATATGGGTCAACACTAATACAGTGACCGCCAACCAAGCCTGGTTTGAACTTTAAGAAGTTCCACTTTGTACCCGCTGCGTTCAACACCTCTTCTGTATCAATACCTAAGCGGTTAAAGATTTTCGCAAACTCATTAATAATCGCGATATTTAAGTCTCGCTGAGTGTTTTCAATGACTTTCGCCGCTTCCGCTACTTTAATTGAGCTCGCCTTATGCGTACCAGCCTCAACAATTGAACCGTATAATGCATCTACAAAGTCAGCTACTTCAGGAGTCGAGCCTGAAGTAATTTTCATGATTTTGGTAAGGGTATTTACTTTATCACCTGGGTTGATGCGCTCTGGTGAATAACCTGCAAAGAAATCTTCGTTAAACTTCAGTCCAGATACTTTTTCAATAATAGGCAGGCAAACTTCTTCAGTCGCACCTGGGTAAACCGTTGACTCATAAATTACAACATCACCCTTCTTAACAAACTCACCTAACATTTCTGAAGCTTTTTGCAATGGAGTTAGGTCTGGTGCATTATTGTCGTCAATAGGAGTTGGTACAGTTACAATGTAAACATTAGACTTTGACAAATCTTTTTTATTTGAAGAAAACCTCAACGATTTCGCAGCTTGCAACTCAGAATCACTAATCTCCAATGTTGAATCATGTCCGTTGATTAACTCTTCGACTCTAGAAGAATTAATATCAAACCCCATCACAGAATACTTTTTTGAAAGCTCAACTGCTAAAGGCAACCCAACATAACCAAGGCCTATTACTGTAACTCTTATATCATTCATAATTCTTTGCTGCTCGACATTACAAAAACTTAAATTCACCAACTTCTATTAACTCTTCTTTGTAAACTTTTTTAACAACCTAGAGAACTTCCATGCATGACTAATAAGCATATTGTAAACAAAGAAAATACATAGGAATATAAATAGCATCTTGTACTCTTCAACTTTATTTAACTCAAGTAAGACACCTAAAGTTGATAACGAAAGCGAGAAAAAAGCTATGAGAATCAATGTTCTTTTCTCGCCAAACCCACCCCTTAGGAATATATGGTGGATATGATCTCTATCAGCCTGAAACGCTGATTTTCCTTTTTTAATTCTTCTATACATAATGGCAACCATATCTATCAAAGGCAAACCAATGACATATAGCATTACGATGGGTCGATATTTTAAATCTTCTGATGGCTCATTATAATTAAACATTATAAAAGTTGAGATCACTGCAAAACCTATAAACATAGAACCCGCATCCCCCATAAAAACCTTTTGCCCCTTAAATGGGAAGACTCCGAGATTAGCTATGATGAACGGCAATAGAACGCAAGAAAAAATCAAATAAAATTCGTTTAAAAAAGCATTGTTATGAAAATACGCTAATATAGCCATACTCAAAATAGTGTTTAATGCTATGGTACCTAAGAGGCCATCCATACCATCAATCATATTATAGGCATTTATTGCTGCCATGACTGCTAAATACGTAAAAATAATTCCAAAAGGGCCTAGCTCAATATCTCCGAACCCGAAGATATTACCCAAATTATCAAAACTCAGTTCTAAGCCAAACACTATCAGTGAAGCTATTAAAAACTGAGCAAACAACCTAGACCTAACTGATAAGTCATACTTATCATCCAAGACACCGACATAGACCATCAAAGCTGATGCAATAACAAATAGGTTAATTTCAGTGGTATTTTCCAAAAATATACTTATAGATATTGCAAAAGCTATAAATATTGATAAGCCACCGACCAGCGGTATTTCACCAGTATGTTGCTTCCTATTGCATGGCTTATCTATCAGCCCAGTCCAATCAACTAGCCTAATCATCAGCTTCATCGAAATAATTGATAGTATGAATGATATTAGAAAAGCCAAAATTTACCTCTCACTTTGCAAAATACAACGAGTAACTGAAATGAATATACCAATTACAAACCCTAAAAATGTACCTATAACACACAATAAAGCTCGACTAGGAGAGTACTTAATTTCCGGAACTATGGCTGGGTCAACAACTCTAAATACATATTCTTCTCTGACCTCTGCTAACAGCTTCTTTTGAGCATTTTGTTGAATTAATTCGAATAACATATTTTTCATATCAACCAACTCAACATTCTTTAAAGCACCTTGCAGAATCAACAAACTTGCCTCAGCCTCCTCCATATCTGATTGCCTAATCTGAGAGTTGATTTCTTTGACAAGGTTAGTTGCTATCTCCTGAGCTATGTAAGGGCTAATATGCTCAATTGTTAAGACCCAAATTCCAACATCAGCTTCCTCTCTGAGGATTAAATGATTTTCAATAAATTCTTTGTAAGCTTCTTGGTCACTTGGTGTAACTTTAAACGGCTTTGTGACCTCTCTAACCCATAATTCCTTTTCTGAATTATACATTTCTTGATCATAGAAAAGTACATTTGAATTAAAATCCCAATGCTCCTCAGCAATAATAGCTGCTTTCAAATTATATTTATTAATAAACCTTGAAATGAACTCTCTACTTTTTAGTGTTTGAATAGCGAGGTTAACTTTATTGTCTCCTCCTCCTAACTCAACCCCAGCTAAAGAAGCTAGCCCACCCAATTGACTACTCATGGATGAAATGTCTGATCCACTTGATTCATTAGGATAAAGTTTAATATCTGAACGGTATAAATTTTCCAAGCTTAAAGCAGCTATTACACTAGTAATAGCAAATATTGTCACAAAAAATATAATAAGCAGCTTGTCTTTCCAAACTTGAGTTAAAAGTAATCTTAAATCAATATCTCTGCTACTCATGCTAAATCCTCGACAGTGCAGCTACCACCACACCCAGCTGATAAAATATTTGAGTCGCTGTACTCCACAATGTTAAATTATCCATGTGTGATGCATCCATTGGTACAACAATCGTATCGCCAGGTTCTAGCCTATTATTATAGTTAACTGAAAACCAACCAGAAGATTGAGGAATGAACACCGCACCATTGGCTTTAATTACGTAGATTTGGTCTTCTTTGGCTCTGTCTTTAACACCACCACTTAACTCAAGATACTGATCAATTGAAACACCAGGTTTGTATAAATGTGAAGAGGCATAATTAACTTCGCCTATAATCGATACTGAATCTTGTTTCCCTGGAATATAAAGCGCATCACCATCTTGTAAAACTAAAGTATCTCGTTTTGCCAAAATATCTGGCAAATCTATAACCAATCTACCAACAGCTTTAACACTGGCCAGGTCTTTTAATAGCTTATTCATCTCATCATAGCTAATAGAAGTATTCATACCGATTGACTTCTGGAAGCTTTTAGAGGCGATGTCTTTTCTTAATTCATCTGATAGTTTAGCCAATTGAAGCTGCTCTTGCTCTTTTATCGATTCACGAGTGAATATTGCAGCTTTAGGCTCAGCATATTTTGAAAGGCCGCCGGCTCTTTTAAGCACATCTTTTAAAGTTTCGCCTCTATTGACTGTGTAAGTGCCAGGAAAACGCACCTCCCCTTCCAAGGTAACCTTGTAACCGTCATGCCAGTTTGGTTTCTTTAAAATATTTAAAGTATCTTTATGTTGTAAAGACATTCTCAAAACTGAGCTATCACTAATATCAACTTGAATGTGTTCAAATTGACTATCTGATTGGTTTACAAATCTCGTCAACTCTGCTTTTTCAGTAAATGCCGATTCTAATAAACCACCTGATGCAGATATGGCATCAGCAATATTTGCGCCCGCAGGAAGAGGGTATTTACCTGGGAAACGAACCTGTCCAAGCACTTCAAATGTACTTGACCTCCCTGAAACACTTTCTTGATATTTTAAGCGATTAAGTACAGATTTTAACAACGTTTGACGACTAAATACTGCAAGCTCTTGTTCGATGTTTTCAACTTCAACTTCAACTGAATCTATAAGCATTGGTTCGAAACCTGTCACTTTACTCTCAAAGTTTTGATATTCGTAAAGGTGCCAAAGTTTAACTTTATGTTGTTGCAATTTTTGCGCTTCTGTAAGCGCTAGGTTTTCAAGCGCTTCTTCTTCAACAGACTTATATTGAAAGCGGCTAAAAACAAAAATTTCGTCATTCTTTTCTAGCGATACGTTTTTTTCTTTAAGCGCTTCAGCCAAAGAAAACTGGATAATTTCAATATCCCCAAGCAGGGATTTTTCTCGAGTAATAATTGCATAGTCATAATCAACCTGCGGTAAAAGGTCATCTCGAAAATTTTTAAATAATTGATCGACTGTGATGCCTGGTACCCACTCATATAAACCAGGCCTCACAACTGCACCGATTAACGTAACAGAGTCATTAACTTCACTATTCACTTCACGAATAAATAATTGATCACCTGATTGAGGTGTATAGTTATTTTCCTGTGAAAAATCTGCTGTAATCGCTCGTGTTACTGAACCGTCAATGACACGGCGGACAAATACGCCCTTGGTGAATGCATTTTCTTTAAATCCACCAAACATTTTTACTAAATAAGCTTGAGTATCATTTTCTGCTATTTCAAAAATGCCTTCTCGCTTAACAGCGCCTTCAACTTTAATTTGCGGGCCTACAGAGGGAATCAATATAACATCTCCAGAACGCAAGCTAACATCACCTTTTGTATCACCGTCGAGTAATAAACTATACAGATCTAAAATAGCTATCGTTTTGCCAGCTCGTTTTACTTGGATATTTCTTAAGCTTGCTATTTCTGAAAGGCCACCACTTGCATATAAAGCATGAGTTGCAGTTGATAATGGGGATAACAAATAACGACCTGGTTTATAAGCCTCTCCTACGACTAAAACACTAATAGGACGTAATTGAGCAATAGATATAAATACATTCAAACCAATTGCTTCTTTTGCTATTTTATTTTTAATTAAGCTCTTAAGTTCACCATAACGAAGACCTGCAACCTGAACTGGTGAAAAATTTGGTATTGATAAGCGCCCTTCATTATCAATTGTTAGCGTATATGAGTTGCTTTCTTTACCATAAAAATTAACATTAATAGAGTCTCCTCGACCAAGGACATACTCTTCAGGGACAACTAGATTCTCAGGCGGTGTAAAAGATGTTGGCTCACCAGCAAAGAGCTCATACCCGAAAGGCTTAAGAGGCGCTTTTTCCGGATTAAGGTCTAATTTCTTTGACTCATCTTCAACTTCAATTAAATCTCTTTGGTTGACAGAAGGTTGCACAACATCTTGAGGCTGACTTTTATTTGTCATGTTATTAAGAGATGATATGTCGATACCATACTGCTTTGCCAAAGCTTCTTGCTGTGCTTTTGGTAGCTTTTTAAACTGTTCTATTTGCTCAGCAGTTGGAGTAAATGCTAAGGTCATGCTTGAAAAAAGCACTATTATCATTACAAAAACGCGTTTGAAAAACATACTCAAGCTTATATCCTATAAGTCGTGGCCAAAAAGATTGCATATTCTACACGAATAGTAGCCCATAGAAAAAGGGACTTTCGTCCCTTTCTAAGTATTTATTTAAGTTTTATCAGTTTAGTTTGTTAAAAACTGTAAACTAATGTCAAAGAAGTCTCTGTATCTGTATTTTCTTTTTCATCACTCACATCAGAGTTATGGGTAATGTTATAAGCAAACTTCATTTGTAATGAACCATTAATTTTGGTTAATAATGCCGACTCTGAAACTGTTTTAGTATTAGTATCACCATATTCAACCGCAACCAGCTGTGTAAAGCGGGCATTTTCAGAAATCTGCCAGTTATAATCTAGCTTAGCAACACCAATCGCTTCACTTTCGGTTTGTCCTGCAAGTGATAGACCATTTTCATCTACCTCAGAGCTATCTTCTTGATGCTCAAAACGCTTTATACCTGGACCGATTTCAGCATTTAAATACATGTCATCACGATTTAATAGGCGTAGACCATAACCAACTGAGAATACTGCTTCATTTCGATATGCACCAAAGTAATCAGAATCGTATGAACCATAAACAAACAGGTGACTATGATCTTCGTTTAGCTTGTAGTTACCTTGTGCTGAAGCTGAGTATTTCTCGTTTGTTCGCTCTTTTTCACGTTCACCAGCATCATTTTCAATTTCGTCTTCTTTATAAATACCACTTAATTTGTATTCATTATTCCAACTTTCTAAATGATGCTTAGCCTTGATGCCACCTTTTAGTGTTGTCGTCGACGTATTACCACTGGTAACAATCGCACCGACTTCACTTGTTACATCCCACACTTTCTGTTCTTCAGTTTCTTCTGCGAAACTCTGTGTCGATGTAGCTGCAATAATGCAAAGAGATAAAAGTTTTAATTTCATTTATCAAAAACCCTGTAATTAATCTTTATGAAGGTGAACATCCATTTGAGGATATGGGATTGTAATATTTGCTTCATCTAAAGCAATTTTAATATTTTCTACAAGCGAAAAATACGTTGGCCAATAATCCGTTGTATTAACCCAAGGTCGAACTACAAAATTCACACTTGAGTCTGCTAAAGCCTGCACAGCAACAGTATAAGCTGGCTCTTTTAAAATACGAGGCTCTTTATCTAAAACGCTTTTGAGTACTTCTTTCGCTTGGCGTAAGTCAGCGTCATAGCTAACACCTATAACAAGGTCGATACGGCGAGTTTTTTGGCGAGAGTAATTAACAATAGCACCACCCATAATCGCTGAGTTAGGCATAATTATGGTTTTGTTATCTGGTGTGCGTAGTTCTGTTGCAAAAATTTCGATTCGTTCCACACTACCAGCTTGACCACCTGCTTCGATATAATCGCCAGATTTAAATGGACGCAGTACAATAATCAGTACGCCTGATGCAAAATTCGAAAGTGAGCCCTGAAGCGCTAGACCTACTGCTAGACCAGCCGCACCCAAAATAGCCACAAAAGAGGTTGTTTCTATGCCAACTTGTGATAACGCCATTAGCACTGTTGCAGCAAATACGAGTGCATATACGATATTTGAAATAAACCCAGCAACAGCTTTGTCTATTTTACGCTTGGCAAACGCTTTTTCTGTCAAATTGCTGAAAAATTTGGCAACTTTTAAACCAACAAGCAGTATCGCAATCGCTAAAATACCTTGCAATACATAGTGGGTAAGTAGATCTGAATTATCACTAATCCAATTGATTAACACTTCCATACACTCTCCTTAATTTTTTGTTGAGCGAATTTTCTGCGCATTATACATGGTGAATATGAACATTACCTTTATAAGAAAATACTTTTTCATGAAATTTAAATAAATTTAAAATTATGCTTTGCAAGCCAACGATTTTTATGTATTATGCGCGCCACACCAAACATGGTGTTGTTGCGGCGGCTGTAGCTCAGTTGGTAGAGCCCTGGATTGTGATTCCGGTTGTCGTGGGTTCGAGCCCCATCAGTCGCCCCATCTCTTCCCCACATTATCATTTGTGGTTTTTAAATATCTTCCACCTAAGAATATAATCATATTTCATTCATAACTTACCATTAAGAATTCCAGCTTATATTACTTATATTTCCTGTAAAAGTAAGCTACATGATCGAATGTTTTTTGGAAAATACTCATATTTACAGCGAGTTAAAGCTACAACCTAACTCTTTTAATTCAATTTTATTAAACAAGTATTGTATAGTGGCAGACTAGTAGGTTAATTCAGCTATTCAAAATAAATATATTATTGAAGTTTTAAATTACTCTCCTAATTTACTTTGAACGAATGTCATTAGCTCATCTACAGGCATAGGTTTAGCAAGTAAAAAGCCTTGAATTTCATCACACCCCATTTGCTGTAAGCGCTCTAATTGAACCTGAGTTTCAACGCCCTCCGCAATTGTTTTTAAACCAAGATTTTGACCCAGCGAAACAATCAGTCCAGCGATCGCCCCTGTATCATTGTCTGGTATGTCTTTAACAAAAGCCCTATCTATTTTAAGGCGAGAAAGTGGCAGTTTTTGTAGATAGCTCAGAGAAGAAAAACCAGTGCCAAAATCATCAATGGCTACCTCAATACCAAAATGCTTCAACTCATTTAAAGTCTCAATGACAGTACCAATTTCGTCCATCACCACGCTTTCAGTGACTTCTAATTCAATTTTACTACTTGATACATCATATTGCTCTAATGTATCCATAACGTTTTTAGCGTAATTGGCTGTTTTGAACTGAGGTACTGAGACATTAACGGCAACACAAATGTCTAACCCTAACTGAGCAAATCGCTTTTGTTGCTTACAAGCTTGCTCGAGTACCCACTGCCCGATGTCGACAATCAACCCTGAGCTTTCTGCTAAAGGAACAAAAATAGCGGGAGAAATATATCGTCCATTGCCAGATGGCCAACGAAGTAAAGCTTCGCACCCGATTATATGCTGGCTTTTAGCAGAGAACTGAGGTTGATACCATACCTCGAGTTTATTTTGTTCAAAATCACTTCTTAGTTGTCGAATTAAACCTAATCGCCAAGCCATCTTTTCTTCTAGATCAGAAGTATACCAATCAGATACTTTGTGGCTTTGTTTCGCTTGGTTTAGTGCTATGTACCCTTTTTTCAATGTTTCAAGGCCAGTATCACTAAAGTCTTCGCACTTACAAAATCCGATATGGAAATGTATAGACAACAAGTGTTCTTTTAATTGGTAAGGGATCGTTAAAACATCAATCAGTGAATCTTCATGTAATACTGCGGTAGGGAGTAAAAAAGCAAAAACATCAGCACCTATTCTAGCTAGCATTTGTGCATTGGGTATATCTTGCTCTAAACGCTGCATCACAGCCATTAATAATTGATTGCCTACTTCTTGCCCTAAGCCATTATTAATATCTGAAAACTGCGCAATATCTAATAATATTAATGACAATGCATCATTTCTATTTGTTTTCTCAAGTTGTTCTACAAAGCTAGTTCTATTAGCCAATTTAGTGAGAGGATCTCTATATGCCACTTCTCTGATTTGACTGAAAAGCTTGATGTTATCTAAACCCACACTAACATTAGCTAAAAATATCTCTGCGAACTGAATTTGTCGTGGTATGGGTGGCAAAGCTAATTCAATAAAAATAGCTGCCTGCTCATTGTTTTTTTCAAGAAAAAGCGTGAGATCGTGCTCTGTTTGCTGATGGCATTGCTGCTCTATACAAGTTTTAACCTGCATAATTGCACGGCCATTATCGAGCTGTTCAACACCTTGCCCTATAAATTCATGATATTGCGTTGTACCGCCTAACAGAACTAATGAGTTGACACCTGAAACTTGAGCACAAACAAAACCATTGGCATCATTCGATAAAATATTAGCTAATTGCATGACTACAGCTTGGCTAAAACCACTAATATTGTTATGGCCTAATATCGCATTCGATGCGCTTAAAATATTAGTTAGCCCTTCACTTTGCGCTTCTAATTCACAAATTTGTTGAAAAGAACGTAATGCTGTCATTAATGAAGTAACAAGTTTACTGCGTGTAAGCTCTGTCTTCATTTTATAATCGTTTATATCGTACTCTCTAATCACTTGCTCTTCAGGCGCATACCCTGGCTGGCCTGTTCTTAAAATAATTCGAACATTATGATTATCGAGGTCATCTCTTACTTTTTTGACAACTTTTAGGCCTGCGTCATCAGACTCCATAACGACATCAAGCAATAGTAGGCAGATTTCTGGGTGATGAATAAGTTGATGGATTGCTTCTTCACCTGAGTAAGCATGATGAAAACGCAATGATTTGCCCCAAAACTCCACACCAGATAAAGCGAGCTTAGTTACAGAATGTATTTCGGGATCATCATCGACAACCAAAATATCCCAGTGTCCCTGAGGTATATTATCTTCTGGGGTTTCATCTTCGTGATCTAGAAACAAAAAGTCATCTTGCTCAGACGCCATTCAAAATCCTTCAACTTTTACCGCTTTAGTTAAAGTTTTATTATTCTTAATAAAACATAAATGAAGTGGATACGTTTGCTTTTCTTAAAGGTATAACTTAATTGCAAGCAGAGGTAAACCCTATTGAATTCAATATCAACTGCCTCTGTGCAACTTATTTATTTAGGTCATTGAATTATTATAGACTATCTTAACGAAATAATAGAAAAACCAATCAATATTGCTAAAGGAGAGTCGCTATTTCTATTTTTGCGAGAACAATAAAGCTAAGCTTATTTTTATTAGTAACGGTGCTACTTGTTGCCGTATTTTTACCAAGAGAGTTTAGCATCGAACAAAAAGCGCTAATAGATGGCTCGATTCAGCAGACACGTAACCTGTTATTCGATATGAAGCACTGGCCGCAATTGATGGCTTGGAAGCAATATGCCACAAAAGCTCAAGTACACATTTCTGATCCAAGTCACACTCTTGGTGCCACTGTATTTGTTCAAACATCACATGCCGACATTGAAGTAAGCATTACAGAACTAACCAAAAGTCATCTGCGATACTCTCTGCTGATAAATAACGAACACAGAGTCTTTGGACGATTCACATTGTTAGTGCAGGAAAATAAATTAGCGCTACAGCATAATTTACAAGGAACCATTCACTCTACAGTGAGTGGAGGTGTCATTGTTTTGTTTATTCGCTCATTAGCTGACGAGATGTTTACATCTAGTGTGAATAACTTACAAACACAACTCAAGCTTGTTCAAAAGGAAATGCAATGACAATTAAAAAGGCAAACAGCAAAGCTAACCTTGCATTACTCATAGAAGAGAAACTTGGCTACCCTATGGTAAAAAAAGCCAGCTTTAACAAAGCCCCTAGCAATGCAGAATATTCTCCTCAAGGGAAGCGCAATATTGAGTATTCAATTCAAGCAAATCACTCTGCGCTGAAACGCGCACTAAAACGCCAGCAACTACAGAAAATTCAACGACAAATTAATATTGAAGCAATCATGGCTGGCGCTTTAAGTTTATGTCCTGATGTAGTCAGTAAAGGGAGACCTGATCCAGATTGGCTTGAGCATTTCATTGCACTTGCAGAAGATATCACCAACCAAGCAATGCAAACTTTATGGGCGAAAATTTTAGTTGGTGAAACTTTATCGCCAGGTACTTTTTCTATTAAAAGCCTACAAACATTAAAACAAATGACCCAAAAAGAAGCGAATGCATTACAAAAATGCGCACCACTTTGTGGCTTTGTAGAGCATGAAGGCAGCTATTTAATTATGTTGGGCTATTATAAGAAACCTTCCTTCTTTGATTTATTACGCAAGGGAAATAAGGAATCAATTAATTTAGCACAATCGGGATTAAGCTTTCCAAATATTCTAACGCTGATGGATATTGGGTTGATGTATCGTAAAGAAATAGAATCGCCAAGTTTGAAACAAGGACAAAGCTTTAGTTTAAGCTTTCAAAGTAAAAAGCTCACACTCACAGCCAAAAGTAACGAGCTGGTATTGAGCTATTACAAACTTACCCAAACGGGTGAAGAGCTTAAACGCTTAATCACAGCGCCTGTAAATTCTCAATATAAACAATTATTAGAACAAGCTATGCTGGAAGAGTTTACTTGCGAATGGAGTTAGGTCTCAGAGTGGTAAACAAAGAGTTTTTAAGTTATCGATGTAAATCAAAATGCGCGACATAAAGTCTGCGCCTACAGGGTATATAAGTTTACTTTGTAGGCGCGGGTTTACCCCGCGCGGTTTGCGGTTTACGAGTTATCAATGTAAATCAAAAAGCGCAACATAAAGTCTATGTCTACAGGGTATATAAGTTTACTTTATAGGCGCGGGTTTACCCCGCGCGGTTAGCGGCTTGCAAAAAGTTTGCGAGTGATCAATATAAATCAAAAAGCGCGACATAAAGTCTGCGCCTACAAGGTGTAAAAGTTTGCTTTGTAGGCGCGGGTTTACCCCGCGCAGATTTAAACAAATCAAAACTATTAATCTGAACTTATTTCAGGGGCTATTTTCTAAATAACAGATCCTGACCTTCGTCAGGATGACAACGCTAAACTAGCTTAATTTTTTAAACTTGAGAAGAACCTCAAATTACCTGGACTAACTAACCAAACAAAAAAGCGCGAGTAAAACCCGCGCTTAAAAGCTTTTATAATTTGCAACTCGCTAACTTTTAACCCGTCTACGTATTGCTATTAGTGTTCATTTTCAAATCTTAGAAGTGAACCTGAATACCCGCAAATGGGCCTGATGCTTCTAAATCAGTGCTGATGTCATCTACATCATCTAACTCAACGATAAATGAACGGTAGCCAGCACGAATAGCGATATCTACCGCTAGGTTATCAATCACTTCCCAAGCAATACCTACTTGGTAATCTTGAATTTTGCTGTCATCAATTGCTAGTAAGTTGCCCTCAGCAAAGACGCTTAAACCCGTTAAGGGTAAACCTACTTCACCACGTAAGTAACCTAGTGGAATTGGCGCAGAGAAATCAATTGATTCTGTTTTTGATTGACCTTCAACTGTACCACTCACTGTTGCATCACCATCAAAATGCTTAACGGTTACACCGAAGTCTATAGATACTAAGTCATTGTCAAACAACTCGTAGTACAGTGTGTAATCCATATGGCTGAAGTCAGTCATTAACTTAGCATCTGTACCTACGGTGAAGTTTTGGCCATCGAACTCAAATGTTTCTGTTAGACGTGTTGAACCATCTAGCTCAAGTTGTGTGTACTTCAGCTTAATATTTGGAATTAATGGCACTGGGTGCTCAAATGCCGCATAGTAGCTTGAGAATGTTTTATCTTCAAAGTTGAAGTTTTCTGCTTGACCTTTACCTGCAAAGCTACCTGAGTTCTCACTCTGCCAGCCGTCTGCCCCTACGTATAAACCTAACAACATATCTGCTTTTGCAACGGGTGCTAAAAAAGCCATTGATAATGCTGCAGCTAAACAGTACTTTTTCATTTTTTATCCTTGCGCTAGAAGTTCACTGAGTTCAATAAGAGCCGCATTTGCTCTTGATATATAGTTTGCCATTACCAGAGAGTGATTAGCAACAAAGCCAAAGCCACTACCGTTTAAAATCATCGGACTCCAAACAGTTTCTTGAGTTGCCTCAAGCTCACGAATGATCTGCTGTAAACTAACTTTAGCATTTTTTTTATCAAGTACATCGGCAAAATCATGTTCAACCGCTTTTAAGAAGTGTAAAAGTGCCCAAGTGGCTCCACGAGATTCATAAAATACATCATCAATCTTCCACCAAGACGTTTTTACAACATGATGACTCGGCGCTCGAGTCGCTTGGTTTGCAGCTGAATCTCCCGCTAAGTCTGTGTTTACTCTGTCTTGGCCTACACTGGCACTTAATCTTTGACTTAAACTACCTAAACGCTTCTCAGCTTCTTTTAACCAACCACGTAAATTATCTGCTCTTGAGTAAAATTGGCTTTCTCTATCTTGCGTATTAGCAATTTGACTGCGGTAAATTTTTAATTGCTCAATACCTTTTTGATATTCACCTTCAGCACTTGGCCAAATCCACGCTGTAGAGCTGATGTTAAATTGCGGCTGGGCAATTTTAAGCGCTGGGTGCTCTGTTGATTGGGACTGAGAACGACTAAGATCTTTTCGCATCGACAACGCCAAGTCTCGCACCATTTCAAGTGCGCCATACTCCCAAGCTGGCATATTATCCATTAATACACTCGGCGGCATTTTATCATTTGATAAATACCCGCCAGGTTTATTAAGTAAGGTTTCACTCACCTCAATTAACGCGGTCGTGGTGACATAACCCGGTACCAACGTGACATTTTCTTGTGTTGCAGTTTGCTTTGCTTTCTCAACCACATCAAATGGAGCCGGTTCAGAGCTCCAATAAACCGCAATGATGTAACCTATGATCAACAGACCAGCAAATGCCCCTGCTATTTTTCCTAGATGTTGCTGCATAAACACTCCTTAGTGGTGGTTATGATGTGAATGATGTTTTTTTTCAAACGCATCTTTCAGAGAGACAACTTCAACAAAGCTAAATAACCTGTCACCGTTATCAAAATATAACGTCAATTTACGCTTTTCACCGACTTTTAGTTCAGACTCAGGTTCAAATGCCATTAAATGAAACCCACCCGGTTGAAACACAATTTGTTGATTTGCTGGCACTTCAACAAAGTCGACTTGTTGCATATGCATCATGCCATTTTTATGCACATGCTCGTGGATCTCAACGCGTCCAATACCTGTGATAGACGCTTTCTTTAAAGATACAATCTTGTCTGTTGGGTTGTGAATTGTGAAGTAGGCTGCCGTTGATTTAGCAGCAGGCAAGAAAGCACGGATCTTCGCATCAGTTACCATGAGTTCTTTTTGTATGTCGTGGTGCTCGTGACTGTGACCTTCATGCGCTTGTGGCATACCCGAGAATAATAGCGCAGACGCCAGAGAAAGAGTTCTTAATAACATGCGTATTCCTTTGAAAAAGTTTAACTTGCAACATCATAGCATGAAAAATCAAGAAACCCTTTGATCTGGTAGAGATCTAGTATGCTGGCGACTCTTCCTTTAGTAACCAAGCTAATCCAACTAACATAAGTAATGGCAGAGCAATAAAGATGGAATTAAATAATAATGCTAACACTAGCCCAATGAGCACAACTAACACCAATCCAATTACTCCGACACTCACTAATGCCACCAGCGCAATGACAGCAATAATTCCAGCCAAGAGCGCGAATAGCTCAATACCGACCCAACTAATCTCCCAAATAAATTCAGGCATAGCAAAGAACATCACAGGCGTTTGAACCCAGCTTAATGCGCTTACAAAAAGAAGTGCCGCTAATAAAATTAATGCTGTTTTCATATCTACCTCCTTTGCCTCTATTACTTAATGCGCTTTTACTGTTTTGGCCATAACACGGCACAAAGTCCATAAGCCATAACTGTCATCATTGGGAATTTCAAAAACACAAGCACTGTTAATACACGCGTTAACCACACTGGTAAGTCGAAACGCTCCGCCAGCCCAGCACACACACCTGCTATTTTCTTTCTCGATAAAATACGACGACATGTTTTCGTTGTTTGTTGCATATTCATAACTCTACTCCAGAAGAATTTAGGGAGACGCCTCGTTGCGCCGAGCCTGTCAAAACGAATTAATACCTAGCAAACTTTTATTTACTGAGCAGAAGTTGATTGCTCTACAGCCTGCTTGCCAGACACTTTTTGCTTCAGTGCAGCCAGCTCTTCGCTTAGCTTTTCGTCTTGCTCCATTTGCTTGAACTCTTGATAAACATCATTTTTACCAATATCGTAACTTTCAACTTGCGCTTCGATACGCTCCACTTTCTGTTCGAGTTGTGAAAAGCGTGCGCATACATTCTTTACTTCTTCACTATTTAACGTGCTACGTACTTTTAATCTTGCTACTGCGCTATTTTGTGCTCTGTAAAATTGCTGCTTTTTTGCTTTTACCTCAGCAATTTTATTACTTAGCCTAGCAGCATCTTCATTCAGCTTTTGCAGCGCGTCTTCTAACTGTGCCGCTTGCTTTTGGTTTTCTTCCTGAGCGTCTACAAGCTTCTGCTTTTCGACAAGTGCCGCTTTTGCTAGATCATCACGATCTTTACTTACCGCTAATTCAGCTTGTTGCTGCCAACGCTCTATTCCTTTAGCTAGGTCCTCATGCTGACGAGATAAGCCTTTTTGCTCGGCGATGATCTGTGCTGCAGTTGAACGACATTCAGCCAAGGCATCTTGTAACTCACTCTCAATCTGCGCAGTCATTTTTTGTGGATCTTCTGCTTTGTCTAAAAACGCATTAATTTCTGATTTAATAAGATCTTCAATTCTGTCGATTAAGGCCATGTTCTGCTCCTATGCATTTGGCAATTGGGTTACTAAGACTATTCCAATCTTTGTGCCAAAAGTAAAAACCAAACAAAAACAATAGGATAAATTTTTTGGAAGCTTTTATATAAAAGACAAGTTTAACGATTTCGTTAAAAAAACTAAAAAGTAGTCAATTTAGTCAAAAATGGCAAAGTTTGCGAGTTGCGAGTTGCGAGTTGCGAGTTGCGAGTTGCGAGTTGCGAGTTATCAGCATAAACCAACCCTCTCGTCACCCTGAATTTATTTCAGGGTCTATTTTATCAATAATGGAACCTGACCTTCGTCAGGATGACAATCCAACAACAGCAAAAATCCAGGCATGTAGGCGCGGGTTTACCCCGCGCACTTTTACACTAGACTTAAAGTCATCGCCTGCAATCGTGCAAAATATACGTTGCGAAGCAAGGTTACTTTTGCGCAAGGTGAAATAAGCAATTTTAACCGCCGCAATGGAGTGCTCTATTTGTAGTTTTGTAGACCGTCGTTTACGGCAACAATCCATAAACAGAAAAGCTCAAATATGTAGGCGCGGGTTTACCCCGCGCATTTTGACGAGTGACTAAGAGTCATCGTTTATAAAAACAAAGAAGCCGCTGTTTTAGCGGCTTCTTTTAACATTTTCAAAGACTAAAATTACAGTTCAGGTACAAACGTCAGTGCTTTTTCCATTACCTCAATACCAGAACCTTTTTTATGCCCATTCTCTGATAAATGACGTCGATACCCTCGCGCACCCGGTTGGTTTTGAAAAATACCTAACATGTGGCGAGCAATATGCCAGAAGTTCGCGCCTTCACTCATTTGCGCTTCAAAATAATCATACATGCTACGAACCACTTCATGGCGCGTTTGTGTAAACGCTTCACCACCGTACAACAGCTCATCGACCTGCGATAACATAAATGGGTTACTGTAAGCTTCACGACCGACCATCACCCCATCAATATGCGTTAAGTGATGGTGGCATTCTTCAATGGTTTTAACGCCACCATTAATACTGATGTGTAAATCTGGGTAATCTTTTTTCAACTGATATACACGCGGGTAATCAAGCGGTGGGATCTCACGGTTTTCTTTCGGGCTTAACCCCTGTAACCAAGCCTTACGCGCATGGATGATAAAATCATCACAACCCACATCTTTAACCGCTTCAATCAACGTAGTTAAAAACTCATAGCTATCTTGCTCATCTATACCAATACGTGTTTTTACCGTCACAGGCACATTAGTTTGTGCTTTCATCGCAGCAACACAGTCAGCCACCAGTTGCGGCTCAGCCATTAAACACGCACCAAAGCGGCCGTTTTGAACACGATCAGATGGGCAGCCTACATTTAGGTTAATCTCGCTATACCCATATTCATCGGCTTTCTTCGCACACTTTGCCAATGCTTCAGGATCTGAGCCCCCTAGCTGCAGCGCCACTGGTAATTCATGCTCACCAAACGCCAAATAATCGCCTTTACCAAATAAAATGGCTCCGGTGGTGATCATTTCTGTATACAGCACCGCATGTTTAGACAATTTTCTGTGGAAAGTTCTGCAATGACGGTCAGTCCAATCCAGCATAGGTGCAACAGAGAACCTTCTAAATGCTGAATCACCTGTATTTAAAGGGCTAGAGCCTGTTTTATCTACATTTATCATAATTACTGAACCGCCTTGAATTACCTTGAATTACCCCGAATTTCGATATACAGTCACCCTAGCGTCACCCTCAACGGGTAGGACAAATCATCTTTTCAGAGGGACTTTCTAATGGCTGGTTTTACTATCGAAAAACGAAAACTGTCGTCTGGCGAACAACGCTACAAGTGCGTGGTGCGCGAAAAATCTAAGGGCGAGATTATACACAATGAAAGTAAAACTTTCAGCACAAAAGCACTCGCTGAATCTTGGGGTAAAAAAAGGGTTCATGAAATCGAATCTGAAAGGGTGACTGAGAAAAAGCATACGGTCACACTGGGCACCCTGCTCAATATGTATTTTGAGAATCACGACCTTTGGAACAAAACAGGCCGCACTAAGCAATATGTCATTAAAATGCTGATGGATTGCGACATAGCCAATATTCAATCTGACCAATTAAAAGTAAGTGATCTGATTGAGCATTGCAGTAACCGCCGCGATGCTGGCGCGGGCCCTGCCACAATTTACCATGATGTTGCTTATCTGCGCTCAGTCATGAAAGAAGCCAGCCCAATTTGGAATATTGAAGCCAATCACAAAATTTTTGATGATGCTGTGCCTATACTTATCAAAATGGGCTTAGTTGGCAAAAGCCAGAAGCGAACCCGCCGCCCAACCGAAAATGAATTAGAGCGCCTTAAGCAAGGGCTTAAAACCCGAATGGAAAACCGCAAAGGCGCACAAGCTCAAATTCCTTACTTAGACATTTTAGAGTTTAGTATTTTGACCTGTATGCGTATTGGCGAAGTGTGCAAAATCACTTGGGATGATTTGAACGTTGACCATAAGACAGTGATAGTGCGTGACCGAAAAGACCCGCGTAAGAAACAAGGCAACCACATGATAGTGCCGTTATTAGGTGGCGCGTTTGACCTGGCATATAAACAACCGAAAACCAGTGAACTGATTTTTCCATTTAATGCCCGAAGTGTGACCGCTGGCTTTCAGCGCGTTCGCAATGAGTTGGGTATTGAAGATTTACGTTATCACGACCTACGCCGAGAAGGTGCAAGCCGTTTATTTGAAAAGGGCTACTCAATAGAAGAAGTCGCCCAAGTAACAGGCCATAGAAACTTGAATGTACTATGGCAAGTTTATACGCAACTGTTCCCGCATAAGTTGCATGAGAGAGAATAATTCAATTAAAAATATCTTTGAAACTAATTTAATTGCGAGTATTTCTTATTTGCCTATTAAGATCTGACTCTAAAGATTCAAACTTGGCCCTTAAATCCATTTCATCAGCTAACTCTAGAAGCCCTGATATAGACTTTTCGAACTCATCTAGATGCTCATAAGCACTTCTGAGTTTAATTGCGATGCTTTTATAATCTTCCTCAGTAACATACTTACCAGAAATCAGATCACTTAACCCCTCACAGCCTGATATACCTTCATAACGAATCAATTTTGAAATTAATTCTACAGCTAACATATACAACTCCTTTTAAATTTGAAATTATATTCCAAGTCACTATTTTACTTGTATTTTTAATTAACAGGAAAATAAAAAATGAAGAACATCTCAACATACACCTATAACCTTTGTGAACATAAAAAAGATTTAGGCACTGAAGCAAATTTCGAATTTTGCTCTGACACAAAAACTTGCTCAATATATGACTCACATAAGGGCATTGATATTAAAGTTCCACTTGATGACATTAAGGTTTTCTTCAATCATAGCTACGGAGAAAATAAAAATGTAGCTAAAATTTATTTAGGTGAGCAACATCAAGACGTTGAGCTTTTTACAACGGAAACGCAAGCTAAACAAGTATTGCAACAAATAGAAATATCTCTAGGCTTACGCCCAGAACTAGGCGCTGGAGGCGCATAAGAAAAAGCCGCTAATCAGCGGTTTTCTTTTTCTCACTATTTAAAGCCAGAGCGACAGTATCAAATACAATTTTTAACTGCTCTGAATCATCATTGAGAATAACAAACTGTTCTTGAAGATCACCACTAAATTGTTTTTTCGAGAACTCTTTTTTTAATTTCTCGGACTTTTTTATAAGCATATGACTAACACTGAGAATGTTTTTTATAGCTGAAACTGGCATCAACTCATAATCCAACCCTTTCTTATTAGAATATCTCAAGTACCTCCCAACCTGCCTTAATTCATCACAAGCACTTGATAAAACGTAGTTAAATTCTGATATAAAGCATTCTAACCTTGCATCACTCATCTCAGATATGAGCTGAAAGTCACTTTCCGTAAGGGCATATGCTTTATTTAAATGCCGCTTAACCTTGGGCCCCACGCCATAATTCATTTCTGTAGTAAGCTTCATTACTTTAGAAATTCTAAAATCAACCTCTTTAATCTCCGTAGTTATAACTTGAAGAGCAAATAAACTCTCCTGCAACTTAACATTATCACTATGGATATCTTTCGTTTCTTCTAGCTCTTTTCTTGTTGCTGAAAGCTCTTTAGATTGAAGTCTTATTGAAAAAAGCAGAAGTAACACCGCTAAAAATGACAATAAAGGGTTTAAAATTCCTCCAAAATAATCTCCAAATTGAGCAAAGCTATCTTGGCTCATTTCTCCATCATGAAAAAAAGTGAAATAAGTTGCGATAAGTACAGCTAGAATTAGCGGAACTAAGATATAAGTAAATCGTTCTATATTATTTAGTAAGTTATCACCTTCAAATTCTTCTGACTTATTGCTCATATTTTATCCCTGCAAAAATACTGATGATACCACAAAGAAAAACCGCTAATCAGCGGCCTTTCTTTTACTTATTCAACGCATCATCTAATGCGCTGACCAATTCATCATCGAGTTTGTTGGTTGTCTTGCTGGCCAAGTGTTTGGCTGTGGCGAGACAAACGCGCTTGATGAATACTTCGGTTGCGAGTTTGGTTAATAGGTATTTACCCAGAGTGCTTAACATGGTTTTTGTTCTCCAGTTTGGTTACTCGTTCCTTAAGCTCTTTCATTCCTTGCTTAAGCCAACCTATATCCGTGCGAACGGCTGCGACTGTTGCCACCCCTACCCCAATTTGGATAAGAATTGCGATTGTTGCTGTGTCTGGCATCCTGCCCCCTTAATCATCGTCCAAAATCCCTTTGGTGCGTTTTTTAATTTGATACACCACAAACGCGCCAAGCACTGCGCCCGCGACTGTGGTGATCATCCATTTGGTATTAAGCAAGTGCGATACCTCGCTGAACTTGAGTGAGATTAAACGCGCCTTTTGCTCCCTCGAAGTTTGCCATATGCAAAATGAGTTCGGGGTAGCGCTCCATTGGCACGGTGTCATCCCAGAAGTTAGTGAGCTTTGGCTGAATACCTAGCTTTTCACGGATATAGGCAATATAGCCCTCAGTGTGATTTTCTGAACTTGGTGCCCAACGGTTAATTATGCCGTCGATGGTATCTAAGCCGTGGTGGTTGCGGTACGTCATCAATGTTTTGTATGCCGCACGAAAACCCATTTCGGGCGATGCAAACTTCACGAACTCGCCATCATCACCCACTGCACCATTCCACTCGATACCATTGGCGCGAATGTTGAGCGGGTTGTTGTTGCGCACATTGCGCGGTTTCTTGGTTGCCATGAATACAACTCCTAAAATTAGCAGCCCTACGGCTGCTATGAGTGGTTTAGACATGGCTTAAGCCGCTGGTTGTGCCATTGGCTTAGGGTAGCGCGCTTTGATTTCTTCAACCTTGGCGCGCCACTTTTGCTCCGCTTCTGGCGTTTGGTCAAATTGCCAAGCCATATAGAGCGGATCAGCTTCCAGTTTGTAAGCTTGCTTGCGCTGTTCAATGACTGTGTTTAATTCCATATCTGCAATCGCTTGTTTAACCAATGTGATTGCATCGCTTTCGGTATGACCAAGCGCGACTAACTCAGTCACACTTTGTTCACTAAAGGCCACTTGGCCTAATTCAGTTTTAATAATATGTGTCATCGAAATTTCCTTATTTCGCAATACGTGGATAGTTAATGACTTTATCTACAGCAAACGTAGCATTGCCACCGAACTGCTCAATGTTCTGTGGTACTTCACCCGCTTTATAACCAGAGTTAACAAAACGAACCCAAAGCACTTTATACGGGTGCAAACCCGCAATATTAATCACGCTAATATCGCCACACGCTGAGTTGTTACTCCAAGAGCCAAAAGTACGATTCACAATGCCTTTGCTCGCAATCTCTTGGTTGATTTGCTCACTGTTTGCTTGCTCATTCGCAATGATAAATTCAATTTTTGAATACGACTTATCTGTCACAAAGTCTGGATAACCACCGTGATAAGTGTAAGCACGTTTCAAGTAAATCTTGGTCAGTGCGGTGACACTTGAATAGCAGTAAAAGCCCAGACTATCAGCGGGGTAAGGTACTCTTTGCCATTCACTTTTTGTTTCATCACTAGGATCTGCCTTAGCCGACAAAGAGCCTTTTGTGTGAATCGCACCGTCATAGTAATGCGTGTTGCGGTGTGTTTGACCTGTAACATCTGCAAGCACTTTATCCACCGCCGCACGACGACTTTGCAACTGGCTATCTGCTGCTGCAAACGCTTGCGCTTTTTCTTGGTTAAACTGGGTTAACGCTGCGCCTTTTTGCTGGGCGAACTCGTTAATTTTAGCGTTGTAAGCCGTTTCAAATTCTTGTAGCACTTGAACGTGCTCTGCTTTCATGTTGGCAATTTCACCGCCGCGAATGGCGTTTAGTAATTCGCTTGCTGTGGCGGCTAATTTGCCGATGTTTTCTAATTCAGTCATATCATTTCCTTGATTAACTAAAGTAATTGTTTGCCTTGCTGAATGTCAGCGTTGGCGTTTTCGATAGCAAGGCCTAGCGCATTGTTTGCCGTAAAGCCGTTGCTGATATTTAAGTTAAGACTTTCAACCAGTGCGGTGAGCGCTGTGTTTAAGTCATGGCCGTTTTGAATGGCAATGTTTGTGCTACCCGACACGGCATTAATTAGGTCGTTGATTTCTACGCCATGCTTAATCGAGATAGCCGTCAGTGCTGCCACATTGTCGATTTGTGCGCGGTGATTGTTGTAGTCGGTAAACTCACGACTTAACACATCGCCCAATGCTTTGCTTATGCCAGTGAATGAGCTATAAAGCTCATTCATTAGCGTGACCGCATCATGCTGGGCAGGGTCAATTTGTGTGAGTATTTCAGCTAATAAACTCGCGCTGTGCTGCGGGTTGCTTATGTAACTCATAGCAACACCTCGATAATGCTTAACTTGGCCGCATATTGCTGGTCAGTATTAAACGCATAAACCGCTGCGCCATTACTTAAACCAAGCGCCCCACCCGCTTTGATAATACCGCCGTTGCGCTGGCCTACGTTTGCGCCACCGACACGAATTTCAACAGGGTTCGCGCTGGTATTTTGCAAAATAAGCTCTTTGCGATTTGGGTTTGCATCAATGACCTTTTTCGATTGCTGCGGTTCGATGTCGATGTCATCTAATGAATCTAAGCCTAATCCCACTTCTGAGCGGGCTAAGACTTTTACTTCATGGTTGATTTTGGCATCAACGGGCTGCTTGATTTCATCAACACTGATTGAGTTCACAACCTTTACATTGCCATCGGCTACGCTGGTAATGTGAATGTGTGCAATCTCATATTCGATGCGTAATTCATCATCACTTGGGTTATGAATTTCAATGCGCTGTATGTCTTCAAAGTCGTATTGACGGCCAACCATGCCGACAACTTCTTCTTGGTCAAAACGAATGACAAACGGGTGCGTTGCATTGAGCAAGTTAAACCAGCGTTTGGTTACTTGGAGAGTGCGAACGCTGCCCGCTTCTAGTACTAATTTTGACATTATTTGCCCCCTCTCATAACCAATGACACCGCGATGACACTTACACCGATACCCATGGCAATCGACACGTACTTAATCATTTTACTTGCTGAGTCGGCTACTAAATCTTGGCCTTGCAAGCTGGTTGATTTTGCCAGTGCTGCGACTTGAGTCAGTGCGGCTGTGTTGGCGTTTACGTTGTCTTTGGTGGCTTCGGCTAAGAACTCGCTAATGTTTTGCTGAGTCCCCGCTAAAGATGCCAAGTTTTCGCTATGTGCATTACCTAGATTGCTGGTCATCGAGTTAATGAGGTTTTGATTGTTCGACAAAACATCGCCCGATAAATTGGCTATCACTTCTAGGTTTGCTTGATGACTATTCGCAAGCGTGGTGCTTGTGTTATCGCTCAGCGCGGCAATAGTGCTAACACCTTGACCAAAGCCCTCGGCCAGTTGTTCACCCATGTTATTCATGAGTGCTTGATTACCTGTGCCAAGTTCGCCCGCTAGCCCGTTCATTGCATCAATGGCATGGCTCGATAAATCACCCATTGCATTTAGGTTATCGCTTGTCACTGTAGTAATAGTGTCGGCATTGCTGGCACTGGCATCTGTGACCGCTGATAGATAGCTATTTGCCAAGTCACGACTTACATCACCCATTCCCTCTAATGCAGCAAGTGAAACATCACTATTTGAGTCAATGGCATGACTTGATAATTCACCCATGGCGCTTAAGTTATCGCTGGTTACGGTGGCCATGTAATCGGCATTGCTGGCGCTGGCATCAGTAACCGCTGATAGATAGCTGTTTGCTAAGTCGCGGTTAACGTCTGACGCTTCACTTATTGCGTGTTCGGCTAAATCCATCGAGCTAACAGACAAGTTACCCATTTCAGTCATTGCGTTTTCTGATAGTTGGGTATTTGACTCGAGCGCCACTTCTGACACATCACCGACAAGGTTAAATGCGTCACTGGTTACGCCCGCCATTTCACCCATGCCATATTCAGCCAACTGCAATGCGTTATTGGTTGTGCTGCCCATTTCGCTTAAGGCATCAGCCGATAAGTCGCCCATTTCATCGAGGGCATATTCAGACACGCCAAGCGCTTGGCCTGATACATCGGCCATGCTATCCATGCCCGATTGTGCAAAGTCGAATGAATCACTGGCAATCCCTGCCATGGCATCAACCGTGTTACCCATTTCACTTAAAGCGTGTTCGCCTAAGTTACCACCGATACGCATGGCATCGGTTGCGGCATCCATGCCAGCAAGAGCAACATCCATGCCCGCTTCAATTGCGCCACCATCTAACACATTCACTGTGCCCGATACGCCCGCAAACTCTCCATTCATTTCGACTGAGTTGTCGATGTCTTGGTCGAGGTGCTGCGAATTGTCGATGTCTTGGTCTAAATCGTAGTGAACTGAGTTATCTATGTCTTGGTCAAGGTCATAGTCATTACGAACCGAATTATCTATGTCTTGGTCCAAGTCATAGCGCACTGAGTTATCTATGTCTTGGTCGAGGTCATACTCAACGGAGTTATCGACCTCATAGTCAATATCCGTCTTTGACGCATCAACGTTACTTGCCCCAGCAAATTGACCATCATTTACAATGTTGGTTGTTTGTTGGCTGCTCGATGTTTTTTGCGTACTTCTACTTTTACCGCCCATTTAGCACCAACCTGTAAACATATTCATTGTGAAAAAGTCCTTTTCTTACTTCTATCAATTCGGCGGGCAAATGCTTAAACCCATGCTTGATTGCATTGGGGTTGAGCGTGTGCCACCTGATAGACGTACAATTATGTTGCTCTGCCAAGCGGATCAAATGTGGAACGGCATATAAAAGCCCGCGACCAGCTACCGCAACTATCACAAACTCGCTTTGCTCCTTGCGAGTCACAATCCACAAATCCTTGTGTTTGTATAGCTTGCTTATTCCCTGCAATATTTCGCGCTTAATTGTCCCTTTTGCGCCGTGCAGTGCTGGCCGCAACACTTTTAAAATGGGCTTAGTGAGCTTAACGCTTTCCACTTATCACCCAGAACGCGGCTAACCCAATAGCACCATAGATAACCCATTGCGGGATGCCTTTGTTGTAGTTGAGCCCGCCCAACTTGCCGTGATTGGTGAACGCACTGTCACCAATGCCCGACTTAGCATCACCGCCCTTGATAGGCATTTGCCCTGTGTTTGAGAAGCTTTGCGGTAACATCATTTTTTAATTACCGTGTGATAGGTCATGTAGCCAATGCCACCAATCACCGCCAAACGCACCAAGCTTTTAGCAAAACCGCCCATAGCACTACCTGCAACAAATCCCGTTACGCCTGCCACCGCAGGCCAAACTAATAAAGGCACTGGCATGGTTACCTCCGCGTTAAAACGAGAATGAGGGCAAGGGCAATGCCCCCGCCTATCATCATGTTTTGGGGAGTCATCCATGACGCTGGCGCTTGCGGGGTCGGCTGTGCAACAACCGTTGACCCGTCAACGCGTTTTCCCTTAATTGGCTCTGCTTGCTTTAGGGTTTCGGGCTGGCGCGCTTTTTCTTTTTCCACTTCAACCACCGCATTAACCACGGTATTACCCGCATCTCTTGCGATTTCTAAAGCGCCGTCCCATAAGTCCGCCCACATAACAACCCCCTTACATTGGTGCTTTTGGTTGAACTAGCTGGTCGAAGCCCTCAACGTACGTTTTAATTGCGCCGTTTTTATCTACTTCAAACTCAAAGCTAATGCCCGCACTCGGTAGCGCACCGTTTGAACCAAAACCAAACAAAGTAAAATCAAGCAGTAAGTAACCGTCTTGCGGTTCAACATCGGCATAGCGTTTTAGGCCATATTCAATGTCTTCACGCGTTAAAGTTTCGATTACACGCGAACCTCGCTTAACCTTAATCTTGTTGATTTTTACTTCTGATTCTTCAAACACCATGCGCTGAATGAAACGGTTTAAGCCTGTGTTTGGCATCGTCCATTCATGGTCGCCCGCTGCTGCTGCGTGTTGCACTAGCTCATAGCGTGTTGGTTTGAAAACGCGACCTAAGCGATCAGTATTCGACACATACGCTTTTGCGCTTAACGTTGGTACATTCGGATCATTTGTGCCCTTTTCACCGAACTCAATTTTTAACGTCACATCGTCTTTTAACGTTGTTACCAATTGCGTTTGGTAAATACCTTCAGGTGTGCGGTAATCAAACTTTGATAACGGCAGAATAAAGCGGCCTGTTTTGCGATAACGCTTATAGGCTTTATCAAGCACATCGAGCATTTTGTTAGTCACTGAAACAACAGGCACACCACCAATGTCGATGGTGATCTTTTTGATTGTTTCGACGTTTACTAAATTGGTTTCAAGCTCGACCATGTGATAGGTCAAACCCGATTGCAATTTAATCGACCATTCTTCACCGAACCCCGTACCCGTTGGGCTAGGTAGCTGGATCATAGACGGTCGAACTGATTTAATAAGACTCATGCCAGCTCCTTAGCCGATTACATCTTCAACTGCATCTACGTTATTAGATGCCCAAACAACCACCGCCGCGATTACTGTCGCGATACCCGCTGTGATTAAGTAAGTTTTGTTTTTAGCAGTCATTAATAAAGTTCCCTTTGGTATTTGCTAAATCGTCCCAGATTGCCCCCGATACTGACCGAACCGCGAGCGCGTTTGCGTTTATTTGTAAGCCTTCGCTTGGCTTTCTTTTGCTTTTTGGTGTGTAACCGTTCTTTACGCTGCTGAACTAAATCAAAAGGCAAAGGGCTACGGTCAACAAAAAGCGCTTTAGGATTCCACTTCCCGAACATTTCTAGTTCCTTGAAAAGACCTTACGAGTACAAAAGCGGCAACTGCTGAGCCAAGTGTGATCAAGGTATATAGTTTCATTTCTGCTTGCCGTTCGTTGCTGCTTAAGTGGGGTAAAAGCTAGAGGGCGATACTGGTTAGCGTCAATAGGGTTTGTGGTGGGGTAACCTAATAGGTTAAATTAAAGAAAAAGGAATAATTTTATGACTTCAACTGAATTCACATTTAAACAATTAAGTAAATATTTATCCTTATTCATTGGCACTAAAGCCGCTTTTCAAATGCTCCTAACAATGTTGGTGCTATATATCGGATACACCTTTGTAAAACCTATAATTGAAAAAAACATTGAACAAGAGCTTATTATTAATTCCATGTTGGTTATCTCTTCAGTAGCAATATCAACATTAATGACAAACTTTGCAGCTTACTTAGTAAGTTATTCAAAAGATAGATATACAAACCACTTAGAGCAACTAAAAAAAGAGTTTGAGCATAATGAGCAAATAAAAGCGAATAACGAAAAAGCTCGAGAGATTAAAGAATCAAACCATGAACTAGCAAAAAGAACCCTCCCTCACATGGATGGTCTTCTTCAAAATTTTATATTTAACCTACTTACTAACGAACCAGAAAAGAAAGTTCGACATTTCGAAATATCCACAACCTTTCATACTGTGACGATTCACCCTATTCTATGTGCAAATTTAATTGAAAAGGTTTGCGACATTGACTCCGCAACAGCAGTCTATAAATTAAATGATGAGTACATAGATATATTTTTTAATCACTTTAAAACAATATTTACTCGTGAGTTAGAGAATATTAAAAGTCAAAACAGCGATTTTTTTGAGACTTTATTTTTAGCAATAAAAAATTCCGATACAAAGCTTCCATTTAATAGACTTACTTTAGAAAAATTGCTCTTAAAAAAAGTCGTTGAAATTTATGAAAACCAAACTGTAATCGATGTAAAGCTATTCAAATTCAAATTTAATGAAGATGAAATATCAATCACTCCTCACAAAATGTTAATGTCAGTAATTCATAATACGGATTCTATTTTTGATGAAGAAATGACATTTACTTTCGAAATTTTAAAATCCCCGCAACTTACTGAAGATTAACACTGCAAGATAAACTTATTTAAAAGCAGAGTATTGAAGTTTAAAAAAGCCGCTTAAGCGGCTTTTTTAAACTTCAGTTTTCCTTTCTTCACATTCCCGAATCCTGGCGACTTGAAGTAATACTCAAGCGGTTTTAAATCTATGATTTGCTGGTCTGGTACACCTAGTTCACTCGATACTCGCTTCACATCGCCCATGGCTTCTTGCATTCCTATCCACTTGTAAGGTGACATTGAGATCACAGTATTGGGAATAGGCTGTAATCGCTGGCTCACGCTATGCACCACAAAGCCGAACTTTCGACCAACTTCTAATAGCTCACCATACACTGAGTCTTCATTGCCCGATGTGACCGTCACGCGGTTTATTTCTTCAAGGTAGATATGTAATAGCTTTTTGTGCTTACCGTCACCCAATGCCCAACACGCTCGCAAGAACTCTAAAAATACCTTTCTTCGTGCTGCGGTGGTGGTTTGGTCTTTGGCTGGGGTAAAAGCAATTTTAAAGCCGCGATTGGTTTGCCTGCCCGCCTTGGCCGCATTGAAAAAGTCTTTTAGGTTTGTATAGGTACGCACTTCACGGTCTAAAAACTTTTTACCTTTATGCTCGCCGTAACGGTCAAAAATAAGCACTTGGTCGGTGGGTTTTAACCGCCCCATTTGCTTAACGGCGGTCGATTTACCCGCCCCCGTTGTGCCCGCATACAAACAATGAAGTGCGGGCAATGCTTCGTTTGGGTTTATCGGGGTCATGCTGCATCCTCCGATACTACATCATTAGCGGTTTGCGGCTGAGTTTGCTGTTGTTCTTTCTGTGCGGTTTCGGCCTTAATTTGCTTCACTTGGCTGAACGATTCACGCACTAAGGCAACGGTAAATAATCCCGCCATCACTTCGTCTTTGTACTGGCCGAACGTACCAATGGCGCTTGGGCCATACTTGGCAATAATGGGCGCGTACTTTTCAACGGCTTCGGCTTTCATATCATCAGGTAACTTGAACGCTTTGCCAACCATGCTTTGCATCATGGCTTCGTAGGTACCTAACGCCATATGCGCAACACCCGCCACCATTTCGGGGCTCATGTTATCGGGCTGGGGTTGCTCGCTAAACTCCGCGTTTTGCGGTTCGGCCTGCTCTGGCGGTATAAAATCGTTCTCTAAATCGGTTTGAGCAAGGCTTTGTTCCATTGCTTTGGCTTCGTTTTCACGACCGTTTAAAAACTGGTTTTCTGGTTGCGATACCGCATCGCTTGCGGTTTCTGGGGTAACTTCACTCATGGCTTATCCTTAAAATTAATGGTTATCGGGCAATGGCAAATAAACCGCCCACAATCGCGCCAAGTACCGCGCAAACCGCGACTTTCTTGGTTTTGTCGCTGTCATTGGCTGCGGGCGTGTTTGGCTGTGCAATCGGTTTAACTGCGGGTTGCTCTGGTAATGGTTTAACCGCGTCAGTTGGGGTTTCTGTCGGCTGTTCGGTTAATTGGGTTTCAACCACTTCTAGCGGCGTGTTTAACGCTTCGCTTTCTTGACGGTTAACATCGCTATAAACCGCATCAGTTGGAGTATCTAGCGTTTCTACTGGTTGATTTTGTTCGGTTTGATTAACCGTTAATTTAACCGCTTCGGCCGCTTCTAATTCTTCAATGGTACGGTAAGTGTTTTCGCGGATTAACTGCTGATATTCGTCACCACTTGCCTGATCACATTTGCACTTAGGGCAAAGCAAATACCTTAAGTGCGCTTTCTTTTGGCCTTTAGGTTGGTGAACGGTGGCAATCTCACCACAATGATGACGATAAACCCCAAGAACAGGGTTTTTGCTGGCGCTCATTGGTACATGACCGCCGCCCTCAACTGGTACTAAGTTCATACTTGATCCCCTAATTTTGCTTGAATTTGAATGAGCGTTTGCGCCATTTCTTCCATTGCGCTGATACTCAAGTCGATGGCTTCATCAGCCAGTTTTACTTTTTTGTCTAACTGCCAAGCCGACAAACCATCAGCTTGCTGTTTGAGTGTTTTGCATTGCTGCAGTTTTAGAAGTACGTTTTCCATTAAATTGCCTTTTTCATTTTTCCAGTAGTTAAAGAACGAACCATAAAGGGGATAAAATCGGGGTTATCACATAAGAACTCGCACATTTGCTTTACCTCGATTTCTGCCTTTTCTGGTACCCAGACCGTGAGCTTTTTTTGTCCTTTTTCCTTGCGTTGTTTTTCATACTTTTGATTGCGGGTTAGCTTGCGCATAAGTCCCCCGTCACCAGTGACATATCATCAAACTGGTTTAGTTGATGTGGTTCGACTCGCTCGAATCGGCTGTAAAATTCACAAAGGGAATCAAGCGAATCATGCACCGCTTTTTGGGTGCGAATGAGCCATTCATTTACTTTTGAATCGCTGGTTTTGATGTGTTCGTGCGTTTGGTTATCGCTAAGTTTTGAAACGGCGGTTTTCAATCGCCAGCCACGCGCACCTATAGCCCAATTAATAAATTCTAAAAACTGGTTATCGCTGGCAAATTGCGCCATACCACCACGGGCAAAATTGCCGTGTAATTCACTAGCAAAGGCTTTGGCTTTTTCGGTGAGCAATTCCATTTTTTGCTCAAGCTTGGCGATAAACTTTTCGCGGCTTTTGCTAAAGCTCTTTTGGTTTATGTTTTTCTGTTTGGCGCATTGCGCCACGGTATCAGTTAGCTTTTTGGCGAGTTTGGCTTTCCTTAAACGCTTTGCTTCTAGCCCTTGCAAGTATTCTTGAATAAGGCCAAACATATGTTGCGCTTCATGGGTTGCATGGTTTTCCCATGGTTCGGCCCTTGCGCTTTTGCTTATGTTGTAACGATTACCGCGTATTTCGCCTTGGTCGCTTTTGTCGCCTTTGGTGAGATAGCCAACGGCTTTAAGTAAATACTTAGCGGCTGCATTGGCATTTTTGATTTTTTCTAACTTCACATAACCTTTGCCCCAAAGCGCTTCGATTCGTGCCGCCCACTCTCTAAAGTGTTCATGCGCTACATTCCAACGCATGAGCATATGCACATGATAGTTTTGACGGCCTAAAGACGAGACTTTGCCCCATGGATAATCGCGAGTTTCTAATATTTCGTGCGGGGCTTCGGCTACCCAAACATAATCAAAGCTCTCTTTATCAGATGCGCCAATACATTTGATTACGCGCTTTTCACCGTTCCAGTTATACACGCGCTCGTTTTGGCGCATAACATCGGTTTTGACCTTTTCACCGCCCATGAATTTGATGTGCGAAAACTCGCCAGATGCTTTAATGCTTTTGTTACCAATGCGAACTTTGTCACCTTGTTGCCCATGGCCATTGTTACGACTGACCCAACCACGCTTGTGCATTTTGCCTAGCGCATCTAAGAACGGGCTAAGTTGCTTACCGATAGTGGTTTCGCCTGACTCAAGCAATAAACGTGATTGCGAATCGAATGTAATGGTGGCAAAAGTGGTATAGCCGCCGCGAACTGCCTGCATATACAAACCAGAATCGACAATTTTGCTGCTTGCACGGCTGGTTAGCTTGGTTGTGAACAGTTGGCCTGTGTTTGCTTCGGGCGGTGCGTTGGTTTGGGTAAGCTGAGTGCAAACAATGCGATAGCTGTTATCCCAGTTACGACTTTGGAAGTGAACACGGTTTTTGTTGTAGTCGACTTTTCCGTCTTTGTAGCCGTTGAATTTAACCGGTGCGCTTTGCACTTCTGATACAAAGTGATTTGGTTCAACATAGCCGACTTTTTTCGGGGTGATTTCGCCAGTTTCAAAGTCTAAAACTTCATCTTGATTTACCCCAAGCCACTCTAAGCGTTTTTCAGGGCTGCAATTATTGGCTAATGCTATGAACTGTGCATTGCGTTTTTGCTCTGTAGCGGCGTACTGAGCTAGGCTACCATTCGGATTTAGTAGAGGTGTCGGACTTCTGCGCGTTCTGACAAGCCTAGCTTTTTCCAGCGGCTTCGCCTCGGCCGCTTCGCGGTTTTGAGCTTCAATTTCTTGTAACCACCAATAGTCTGATTGCTCGGTACGAACACGAGAACCAGAAAAAGCGCCATTGTCGGCGCTTTGTGCTGCTTGCTGAATTATTGATTCGGGTATGCTGATAGTCATAGCCACCCTCTTTTTGCCAAGATTCGAGCATGAGAAAGATAATGAAGTGGTGGCGAGTCGTTATGTAATGGCGGAATAACAACATCGCGCTTCGGTTTTAAATTCGCTTTGCCTTTGGCAATTGACTCACGCATGGATTCTCTAAACTCACGAACTTTAGAAACTTGATATTCCCAATGCTCTGGATCTGTAATTAACTTTTCAACTAAAAACTGGCTCATGACTTTACCCGTTTACTCTGTCCCATTGTTCACGGCCTTGCTGATAGCGAAGCTCTAAGAACTCACCTAAATCAGAAATATTTACCAACGTTGGTGCGCGCTCTGAGTCACGCATTTTGAAAGTTGGAACGGGTAAAGTGCCCGCCTTAGCTTTTTGCTCTGCGGTCTTTGGATTGATACCAAAGAACTCTTGGCAAACTTCTTTAAGCGGAACAACTGGATTGTTAAAACGAGCTAATAGCGCAAAAGTCATATTCATAGCGTCAGTTCCTTACTGTTCGTGATCCGATAGCAACTCTTGGATAGTTACTTCGCCATTTGTTAATGCTGAAATTCGAGAGATATATTTGGCTGGTGCTTGGCCGTATTTATTAATCCAGTCCCACACAGATGCTTGGGTTACACCTAAAGCGTTGCCTAATTTGGTTTGACCGCCGTAAATTTTTACAGCTTTTTCGATACTTTTCATAATATCCCTCTAAAATTACAGTCAACGGCTGTATTAAATTACACTTTTAGCGTTGTTGTCAATACACCTATTAGCTGTAAAATAGTTTTTAACTGTTATTTATCGCGTAAAAAACACGTACAACGTTGTTTTTACTGAAAGGGATGACCTATGAATATTGGTAAAAGAATCAAGGAAAGACGCAAAGAGTTGGGTTTAACCCAAGTGAAACTATCTGAAATGGTGGGAATGGCGCAGCAATCTTTGCAACGTGTAGAGAGTGGCGCAGCCAAAAGCACTAGAAAGATCAATGAACTTGCAGAAGCTTTGCAATGTACGCCTGAGTTTTTGCAATTCGGGGTAGGTGAAGTCGACAATGCTACTCGCGGCCCAGACCTAAAAAACAAATTACCATTAATCAGTTGGGTGCAAGCTGGTGCTTGGTCTGACATTCAAGAAGTGAGCGTTTTAGAAGCCGATCACTTTCTTTGCCCAGTAAACTGTAGCGATAAATCGTTTGTGTTACGTGTTCAAGGTGTGAGCATGGAGCCAAAATTCTTTGACGGTGATCTTATCTTTGTTGACCCAGAAGCTGAGTGCTTACATGGCTCTTATGTAGTGGCTCGATTAGATGACGAGAACCAAGCAACATTCAAACAACTAATCATTGAAGGTGGCCAGAAATTCTTAAAGGCTGCTAATCCAAATTGGCCAGAACAACTTATTCCAATTAACGGCAATTGTACGCTGGTTGGTAGAGTTGTGTTTACTGGGAAATCACTTTAGCTTCTACAAGGAGAAACAAAATTATGGACAAAAAAAATAATCTAGACTATTTAGAAAAAATAAAGGACAAAATTCTTAAATCTTTCGATGAAAAAAGAGATTTATATTCTCAATTTGAATCATCTATGAATTCACTTGTTCATGCTTTGCTCAGCAAAACTGAAATAAATATCCATTCAATTAGTTCTAGGGTTAAAGATAAATCAAGCCTTGCAAAAAAAATAGAAGAAAAAACAAAATATCAAGCTCTCGAAGATATAACTGACGTTCTCGGAATGAGAATAATCACTCATTACTCTGATGAAGTGGATGATGTGGCAGAAATAATCAGGAACGAGTTCAAGGTTGATGAAGAAAACAGCATCGATAAAAGAAAAACTTTAGAGCCAGATCGATTTGGCTACTTATCTTTGCACTATATAGTTGAACTAAAGGACTACAGGGAAAAACTCCCTGAATATAACTCATATAAGAGTCTAAAGTTTGAAATACAAATAAGATCTATACTCCAGCATACTTGGGCTGAAATAGAGCATGATATTGGTTATAAATCCTCTGAAGGTTTACCTAAACATATGGTAAGGAAATTCTCTCAGCTAGCTAGTGTTTTAGAATTAGCTGATGAAAGGTTTTTAGATATAAAGCGTGGACTTAGCAGCTACGAACGTAGCAGTAATAATGATATTCAGAATAACCCCAAAAAACTCTATGTTGATGCTATTTCTATCTTCAACTTTATCAAAAATGATCCCACTCTTTTTGATATAGAGAAAAAAGTCGCAAAAATATTAGACATTAAACTTAATGTTATTGATAAACGACAAGCTGGCTACCATTTGAAACATCTTAATTTCTTCCAAATAGAAACCATTTATGACCTTCAAGAATACCTAAAAGAAAATGAAGATTATATTCTTGAAAGAGTAAAAGACATCAAAGCAGACAGTAGTAGACCAGAAGAAGGCCTACCTCAGGGGATTGCAATTTCTTATTTGAGCCAAGTACTTGCTGCAAAGCTAGAATCGAAAGAAGAACTAAATAGATACTTAAAAGAGACGTATTTTGGAATGTTTAGCCCTGAAAGTAATTTTGGTGTATACCTTACTGAATTTATTTCCAAGGTAGATAAGCGACTCAAACAGTCTTAACTTTTGCACATCTGCTCTTAGGTTTAGCGAGTTTATATTCTTGATTGCTAAACCTAAAAAACAGGAACTATTGACCGGAGCTAATCTATTCTCAGGCACCCTCAAAATTCATGGGGACACAATAGGAACCCCAAACACCTTAAGAGCCCTATTTTTAAAGGAAGTAAGTCCAATCCAGCATAGGTGCAACAGAAAAACGGCGGTCAAGTGCTTGAGTCGTCACAAATTACCTCTAACTATATGATCTTAATGCAAAGCATTTCGCAGCTTTGATTGTATAAGGTTTGAATTAGGCATAGCCTAAAATTAGCGGGAAATTATACCATTCATTAATAGATATAAAAACGGCCACATAATGTGGCCATTTTTATTTAGGTAGGAAGCTAGCTTTAGCAAAAAATTAATATCCGTTCGGATTATTGCTTTGCCAGCGCCAAGTATCTTCCATCATTTCATCGATGCCACGCTCAGCTTGCCAACCAAGCTCGTTGAGTGCTTTTTCTGGCGCCGCGTAACAAGCTGCAATATCACCTGGGCGACGCGGTTTAACTTCGTATGGTACTGGCTTGTTTGCGGCTTTTTCAAAAGCGGTGACCATTTCAAATACCGAATAGCCATTACCTGTACCTAGGTTATAAATATGCGCGCCAGCTTCAGCGTTGATTTTATTCAACGCTTTTAGGTGGCCGATGGCCAAATCAACGACGTGGATATAGTCACGAACGCCTGTGCCGTCTTTGGTATCGTAGTCGTCACCAAAAACGCCCAGCTGTGCTAATTTACCTACCGCTACCTGTGAAATATAAGGCAGTAAGTTATTAGGAATACCATTTGGGTCTTCACCTATTCGTCCTGACTTATGTGCGCCAACAGGGTTGAAATAACGTAAAATTGCAAACGCCCAACGCGAGTCTGATTTGGCAACATCTTGTAGCACCATTTCAACCATCAACTTAGACGTGCCATAAGGGTTAGTAGTACCACCCACCGAGAAGTCTTCACGAATAGGTAAGCTTGCAGGGTCACCATAAACGGTAGCCGATGAGCTAAATACTAACTTAAACACGCCTGCATCGCGCATAGCATCAAGTAAACTTAGCGTGCCTTGTACGTTATTCTGGTAGTACTCAATTGGTTTTTGAACCGACTCACCCACGGCTTTTAAGCCTGCGAAATGAATCACTTGCTCAATACTGTGCTTTGCAAATACTGAGTCTAAAAAAGCTTTATCAAGAATATCGCCTTGATAAAAAGTAGCTTCTTTACCAGTTAATTCAGCAACGCGCTTTAATGATTCTGACGATGAGTTACTCAAGTTATCGACAACAATCACTTCGTCGCCTTGATTTAATAGTTCTAAAACCGTGTGAGAACCAATATAACCCGCACCACCTGTTACTAAAATTGCCATCACTAGCCCTTAAAAACTGTTTATCCTAAAAATACTGCGTTAATTGTAACTAACAACCAAAAAGATTGCTTTGAGAATTACAACTTTTGACAAACAAATGCCATTTTGCCTTGTTTGTAACTTAATCTGGTAATTTGTGAGTCACAATATGAAGTAAAGTTATGCCACTGAGATACCTGCTTTGGCTGCTCAATATTGCGTGTATAAATGCGGTTATCAATGGCATAAGCAACGGTATCTGAATCAATCCAGGTGTAATCTCGTACTTGCTTTGGCATCACAAAGTGTTGTTTAACTTGCTGCGTTTTAGGCGAGAAAGTCGCAAACCAATGCTGTTTGCCTTCTTGATATGTAAACGAGTAAAGCGAACGTTTTTCGTTATACGCCAAACTCCTGCCAATATCACCCGCAACTACTTTCGGTAAATGACCGGTTAAATCTGTATATTGCAGTGTATGTGGCTCACCTAGGATAAACATCACTAAATCTTCAGTCTTACCCCATGCGTGGTAACCAACCGGTTCAATATGGTCAAAAATGCGTTTTGGTGCTTGGCTTGTATCGAATGGATAAAACCATAGCTTTTGCTTGCCATCGGCTTCTACAACGATACTCGACAAGCCCGCTTCGTGAGGATATAAAGTCGGAGAATATTCTGACACCGGTGAATTCGTTAAATTCTCAGCGCTGGCTTTCTTAAAATCATAAAAGAAAAGATCCATCTGAGAGTCATCACCCTCTCCCACTGATTGAGTAAAGTAAATGCCCGACTCTGTCACCAGTGGCTGATTATGATAGCCTTTGGCATTTGTAATGGGTTTCACCTTAATGCCATTTTCGAGCTCTGTAGCTAAATAAATCTGGCTACTTGGAAACGTATTTGCAAATACTGAACCGGTGAAAACTAAACTGTAACTGACAGCTAAAGCCATTTTTTTATACATGGAAATCCCTTAATTGGTCATGCTTTTTTATTGCTCTTTTTAGCAAATGAGCCTCGTTATGTTTCTATCATAACGAGGCTTTCGCATTTCACCAAAAACAAAACACAACCAACGCACTATACGAGCACGGAATTTGAAATGCTTGCTATCTCTTAACCTTCAGGTAACATCAAACAAGTAAATCACCTATTTGCGCTTATAAAAAACTACATCAGCAGGTTAATATGTCTCAAAAACACCCGATCATTGCGATAACAGGTAGCTCAGGTGCTGGCACTACCACTACTACCAATGCGATTAAACATATTTTCCGCAGCCTTGAGGCTAATGCAGCTTTTGTAGAAGGCGATAGCTTTCATCGCTTTACCCGTCCAGAAATGGACAAGCTAAAGCGAGAAGCGCTACAAGAAGGCAAACATATTAGTTACTTTGGTCAAGAGGCCAATGACTTTGCTGGTCTTGAAACCTTATTTGCTGAATATGGTGAGCATGGCACGGGTAAACTAAGACGCTATTTACACACCTTTGATGAAGCCGTGCCTTATAACCAACTCCCCGGCACTTTCACTCCCTATCAGGACTTAGAGCCTAACTCTGACATGTTGTTTTATGAAGGATTACATGGTGGTGTGGTCACAGATGAACATGACGTTGCTAAGCATGTTGATTTACTGATCGGCATGGTGCCTATTGTTAACCTTGAGTGGATCCAAAAAATGATCCGCGATACTAATGAGCGCGGCCATTCTCGTGAAGCTGTGATGACCTCAATTGTTCGTAGTATGGATGATTACATTACCCATATTACGCCACAGTTTTCTCGCACACACATTAACTTTCAGCGCGTACCAACCGTTGATACCTCAAATCCATTTAGCGCTAAAGATATTCCTTCTCTCGATGAAAGCTTTGTGGTTATTCGCTTTCGTGGCATCGACAACGTGGACTTTCCTTATTACTTGCAAATGATCGATGGCAGCTTTATGTCTCGAGTCAATACTTTGGTTGTCCCAGGAGGAAAGATGGGCCTAGCAATGGAGCTTGTATTAACCCCGCTGATAAAAGATCTGCTGGTAAAAAAGCGGGCGCTGGAGAATATGGCACCGGTTGATTTGCCCATCTAGGGTTCAGTTTAACTATTCATTATTTCTAACATTTAAAACGTAGTTAAGTCACTCATAAAACATTAGACTAGTTGCTCAACTGATAAAAGGAGCACGGGATAATGCCTTCTTTAAAAATACTTGTTGGCTCACAAAATCCGGTCAAAGTGGCCGCTGCCAAAGAAGTTTTCACACAGTACTTCCCTGAGCACACGCTTGATTGCCAAGGTATGCATGCCCCAAGTGGCGTGCCAGATCAGCCCTTAGGAGAAGACGATACTCGCATCGGTGCTGAAAACCGTGTTAAACATCTTATAAAACATCATCAAGCAGACTTTTACTGCGCAATGGAAGGTGGTGCAAATCAGTTTAGCTATGGTCCAGCCACTTTTGCCTTTGTGGTTATTTCAAACGGTAAACAAACCAGCATAGGTCGTAGTTGTAACTTGCCGCTACCACAATCGGTTTATGATAAATTGTTGGCGGGTGAGGAGTTGGGTCATGTGATGGATGATCTATTCAATACCGAAAACATCAAGCAAAAAGGCGGCGCGATTGGTTTATTAACTAATCATTTAGCAACGCGCGAAAGTAGCTATACACAGGCTTTATTGCTCGCGATGGCGCCATTTAATCACCCTGAACTTTACAATAAGTGATAGATAGATGCAGTACACACATATTTTATTTGATGCCGACGAAACTCTATTTAGCTTTAACGCCTATCTTGGTTTGAAAACCATGTTATTAAGCTATGGTGTTGAATTCAGTGAGCAAGATTATCAGAGTTATAAAGACGATAACGCAGCTCTTTGGGTGCAATATCAAAATGGTGAGATTAGCGCCGAGACCTTACAAGTCACCCGCTTTACAAAGTTGGCGGCTGAACTTAACGTCAAAGCAAAAGAGCTCAATGATGCCTTTTTGGATGCCATGGCAGAGATCTGTCAACCATTGCTAGGCGCTAAAGCCCTACTTGAATCACTGCATGGTAAAGTGAAACTTGGGATCATCACCAATGGTTTTACCAAATTGCAGCAAAAGCGTTTAGCCCACACCGGCTTTGCAGATTACTTTGAAGCACTCATCATTTCAGAGCAAATAGGCAAGGCAAAGCCTGCGCCTGAACCTTTCGCCGCAGCGTTAGCAAAGCTTGGTAACCCTGATAAAAGTAAAGTGTTAATGGTGGGCGATACCTTAGAAAGCGATGTGCTGGGTGCGAATTGTTTTGGTATAGATAGCTGTTGGCTACAACATGCTGGCGTTAAAGGAAAAGAGGGCATTGAGCCAACCTATACGGTTAGCTCGTTGTTTGAGTTGGCGGATTTGTTAGCAGATAAAATAGCGGCCTAACGGCCGCAGCTACTGAGAAACTTGCTTTTGATAGGTTTGTAAAGCAAACGCATTTTGTTTTGCGTAATGATGTAAAGCGCGCCAATCAATTACTTGCTTCGCCTTCACTGCTTGATTGGTCTCTTCAAGCGCTTGAGCTAGGGCTTTAAGGCCCAACTCAATGCATTCTTGTATTAAGGTCTGTAATTTTATTTCAAGCTGATCGATCGCTTGAATATCAGCTAAACCTTGTAACTGAGCAAACTCGTAATCGAAGGTATCCGCCAAATACATCAATTTGGTATTTAAAAAATGACTATCAAATTGCTGATTCAAACGATGTATTAACGCTTCGTCTAATAACTGCAAAGGATTTATTTGTGTTGTATGTGCAGTACCCACATGCTCTAACACTGACAACAATGTCGAGCCTGATACCGGCTTTTCTAAGCAGTAAGCAATGCCTTGTTGTAAATATCTTTGTTGTGCTTGTTCATCAGCATCACCTGTCAGTGCAATCACAGTCGGAGCCTGAGCTGGCTCAAACTGGCTTTGTAAATTTTGCCACCACTCTAAACCATGGCCATCCGGTAAGTGCATATCGAGTAAAATCACATCAAACTGATTATCAACTATGCTTTCACTCGCGGCTTTGAGCGTTCTCACGTACTCACACTGCATCTTGGTATCTTGTAAGTAGTGCTTAAGCACCTCTTGATTTAATAGGTTATCTTCAACAATAAGAATGCGATTGGATGCTAGCTGTTCAGGCGACTTTACGTTACTTTGCTCTACTCTTTGCTCCGGCGCTTCACAACAAGACAAAATTAAATCAAAAGTAAAAACAGTGCCTTTGCTGAGTTCACTGTTCACCGTTAACTCTCCACCTAAGTTCTCTACCAGCTGCTTACTTAAACTCAAGCCAAACCCCGCACTATTACTGATATTTTGCTCCAATTGGCTACTCGCAAAAGGTTCGAAAATATAATCCAGTGCATTTTTACTTAGCCCTACACCCGTATCTGAAACTGAAAACCTGACAACTTGCTGAGTGTTGCCAGCTTGCTCTTTTTGCTCATGCATACTGACGGATAAAACGACCTCACCATGGTCTGTGTATTTAATCGCATTAGACACAAGGTTCTTTAAGATCAGCGGAAGGGATTCTTTGTCAGTTAGAAAGTAAAGTTCACTCAAGCGTTCATCAACACGCAGTTTAAAGTTTAAGTCTTTGTTTTTAGAAAGTGGCAAAAGTAATTCATGCACAGTTTTCGCCTGCTCAGCTAAGCTTGTCGGTTTAAGTAAAGCATTGACCTGCTCGCCCTTCGCTTGCAGTAACACTTGATTTGCCAAATCTGACAGTGAAAGGGCAGCTTCGCTGATCACATCACACAATTGCGCATGCTTTTGCGGCTCTCTCGGTATGCGTTTTAACATATCAGCGTGACCGACTATGGCATTCAGAGGGGTTCTAAGCTCATGGCTGAGCATAGTTAAGAAACGCCCTTTTAGTAAACTGGCTTGCTTGTTCTTTTGCGCCAAAACTGCCATTTTTTCAAGTTGCTGTGCACCACATAAAAGGCTAAACGCCACACACAAGATAATTGGCAAACAAACCGTGGCGGCAATCACTAACACCTGAGTGGTATTTAAATTCGTTAATGCTGCTGTTGTGGGCTTCGCGTCCAATGTTAATAAATGAATAGATAAAACGGCGAAAACACACAAGCATGAAACCAAAAAGCCCCAACGCGACAGATTAGTACGCTGATGTTGGCTAGGCGTGCAAATCATCAATGAACGAATAGACAATCCCATCGCTATCGACACCAGAGAATAAGAAGCGATATAACGCATTGCTCTGTTTGAATCTACAAAGCTAAACCAGATTGTTAATCCAAAATAAACCACGCCTATCGCAAGCCATAACTTTGGAGAATGTGTCACTCTAAAAAACTTTTCGGTGCCGGACACAAAGAAGTAGAAAGTCGCGAATAGAGCAGTAAGCGCTGCAAAAGTAATAGTTTCAGGCTGATAGCTAATCCCTATTAACAGCAAACAGGTCAATGCCATCAACTGCATAGAATACATCCATTGCTTAACGCCATCGGCACTCTGATACATGAACCAATTAAGGGTCATCACACCAGCAGAAATAATCGCTGTTAACGACATAATTGGCATTGCGAAATGTAGTTCTTGCATAATCCACTTATTTTGAACTAGGAAATTAGGATGAGTCTAAGCTTTAAAAATATGATTTTAAAGCTATTTAATAGAGTAAAAACCTTACTCTAAGTCATACTTGCTCAGCTTTTAGCAATATAGTATACAGTGTACAAATTTATAACCAACCCTTTTGTTTAGCTATTCGGGCCGCATCGACACGGTTTGTTGCGTTTAGTTTAGCAATCGCTTCTGACAAATAATTTCGGATCGTTCCCTCACTTAAGAAGAGTTTCTCTGCAATTTCTGACGTTTTTAGCCCTTCACTAGCAAAACGTAACGCTTTACGCTCTTTTTCAGTCAGAGGATCATTGTCTTCTAACGCACTCATGGCCAATTCAGGATCAATCACTTTTTGCCCCACCATGACTTTTTTTAGGGTATTAACCAAATACTCACTGGGGGCTTCTTTAAGCACAAACCCCTTCACTCCCATTGCCATGGCACGCCTAATATATCCCGCCCTTGAAAAAGTTGTCATAATGACCACCTTACTATTCGGGTACTTTTCTATGACTTGCTCAGCAAGTTCAAGCCCAGTCATGTTTGGCATTTCAATATCAGTCAGCACAATGTCGATATCATGCTCTTGCAGGGCATTTAACCCCTCTAATCCATCTTGAGCTTGTGCAACCACCTCTATTTGCACATCTAACCCTAACAAGGCACTAATAGCCCCTCGCACTAATCCTTGATCTTCTACGACTAACACTTTGATCATGCAACGCGCTCCTTAAACTGAATATTGATGACCATACCCGAGTCTGTGCTAATGTCACATTGCCCATGCAGTGTCGCTACTCTGTCTTTAATTCCTTCAACACCATTACCACACTGATATTTTTTAACAATACCATCATCTTTAATAAGCAACTCAACAACCCCATATTGGGAACCAAGCTGTAATTTAACATACTTCCCTCTGCTGTGGCGGATAATATTAGTCACCGCTTCTTTAAAAATAAAACACAAGTTAGATTCTTGTTCAGCACTTAAGGAAACACGCTCGATTGATTGCTCAACAATAAATCCAGCCTCTTGCAAACGTGTGACTAATACATCAATCTGCGCATATAAGCCTACTTGTTTTAAGCCAGATACGGCTTGTCGAACCTCACTTAATAAATCTCGGGCTAATTGCGCAACTTGCTCTGATTCTTGTGAAGCTTGCGTGCTCGCTCCAGCCGCAGTGAGCTTACTCGCCAGCTCCGCCTTTAGCGCAATTGATGACAGTGAGTGGCCCAATAAATCATGTAAATCTCGGGCAATACGTTCTCGCTCAGCAATCGCACCTAACTGCTCGATTTGGTGCTGATCTTTTGCTTGTTGATCACGATAGATGCGCTCTCTTTGTTCCATCATGCCAAAGATAAACAAGCCAATACTGATGATTGCTGCAGGTGCGACAAAATACATAGACTTTACTGGAACAAAGAGCAGCGCACTGATTAAAATCACTATCAGTAAAGCCGCCATCATCACAAAGCAATACTTTCTGCGATAATTAAAGCCACAAAAGAAACCTATAAAACCAAATAAAGAATGCGTCCCATAAGTAATATAGGTGCCTAAACAACACAATAAAGCCATCAAAGCTAATACAGGGGTGACTGACTCGCCCTTTTTATAAAGCGCTATACCGTACAAGCTGACAAATACGCCATAAATCACAACTTGAGCAACAATATTTCCAGCACTGAGCGATTGCCAACTAGTGAGAAGTGGAAAAAAGAAAAAACTTGAAAAGAATAGTGGGCCCCAGTTCCAAAACTTTTTATTGGTATGCGCAAGCGTCATGTTGTGGGGCTTATTTAACTGATCCATTGTGATTCCAAAAAAGCACTAATAGGTACATATACTTACATAGACTAACTGCTATTCATAATTTGTTTAGTGACAAGTGTCATCAATGATAGACTCAAAAAAAAGACAACACGACACACTCATGCGCTCAGAACAATCTGCACTTATTCAGCTCCATACTGCCGTACTGCTGTTCGGTGGTACTGCATTATTTTCTAAACTCATCGCCTTATCAGCGCTTGATATTACGGTGTACCGTACAGCCATCGCCTTTATTGCCCTTGTTTGCTTACTCAAGTTTCAAGGCAAAGCCATAGCCCTTAATCACAAAAAAGATTACGGCATCGCCATAATTTTAGGCGTTGTGGTTGGCTTACACTGGGTAACTTACTTTGCAGGTATGCAACTAGCTGGTATCGCAACTGGCATTATTGCTTTCTTTACCTATCCGGTGATCACTGTGTTTCTAGAGCCTTTCTTCAGTAAACAAAAACTTAAAAGCAAAGACATCATCAGCGCAGTGACGGTTTTATTCGGAATTTACTTGCTCGTACCAGAGGCAAACCTAGGCAATGACGTCACATTAGGCATAGTCACAGGCATTTTCTCTGGGTTGCTATTTGCGTTAAGAAATCTGCTGCAAAAGCAATATTTTTCAAGTTATGGCGGCCCACAGACTATGCTTTATCAAACCATCGTGGCTAGTTTAATGCTGTGTGCTTTCGTTGATGTTGGGCCGGCTGACTTACCAGAAAAAGATATTTGGTTGCTGCTATTGGCAGGTATTATTTTTACCGCAGCGCCGCATGCACTATTCGCCAGCAGTTTAAGGTTCTTATCTGCAACTACAGCCGGGTTAATTTCTTGTTTACAACCCTTGTACGGCACCGTATTGGCTTTTATGCTATTGTCAGAACAGCCAAATATGATGACCTTAATCGGCGGTTTACTGGTCGTCAGTGCAGCCTGTTTTGAAACTTGGTCAATCACAAGGAAAAAAGCCTAATGCAGATCTTTGCGCACCGAGGTGCCAGTGGTAACTATCCAGAGAATACAACTTCTGCCATTACAGCGGCTTTGCAAGCGCAAGTGGATGGCATTGAACTCGACGTACAAAGTTGCGCCGATGACTTTGTGATCATTCATGATTCTTGGCTAGACCGCACAACGAATGGTCAAGGGCGGGTCGTTGATACGCCATTTTCAGAAATCAGTAAGCTTGATGCTGGAGATGGTCAGCAGGTACTTAATTTGCAACAAGTGCTTGAGCTAATAGGCACACAAACTCAAATTAACCTAGAACTCAAACACACCTTTGGCCTTGATAAATTAGTCAGTACACTCGAGCAAAATGTAGCTGAGGGCATCATTGATCGTGAGCAGTTGTTAATCTCTTCGTTCGATCACCATCAGCTAAAATGGCTTAAGCAAAATCTACCTTGGGTAAAAATTGGCGCTTTAACCGCGTCTATCCCACTTAACTACGCCTACTTTGCAGAAAACCTACATGCCTACAGTGTGCATTTAGATAAGAACTTTATTAACCATGAGTTTGTGGCAGATGCCAAACAAAGAGGGCTAAAGGTGATGACCTATACGGTCGATAAACAACAAGAAATAGAAGAAATGCAGAACTTAGGCGTAGATGGTATTTTTAGTAATTACCCGTGCTATGCAAAAATGATTTTGTCGCGATAATGCAAGAAATCTCGAGTATGTTCTAAAATTAAAATAAATTGGCAAACGAAGAGCCAAAATATGAGTCTATACATGAGTTTATATAATCAAATTGAACAGAGTTTCTTTTTTACTCTGTCGAGAAAGATATTCGGTAACCTGAGCTTTTTATTTGCTTTCCAGCTCATCACTTTATTTTGGCTGTATGCGGAATTAACAGAAGACAAACAAGGTACAGGGCTATTTTGGTTAATGGCATTAGGTGCCATCGGTGGTTTTATTTTCACACTATTTTATATGCGCTTTCTGATCGTGCGCCCAATCAAAGCGATGCGTGATACGCTTGAAAAAATTAACCGTGATGACGGTAATTTAGAAGCCAAATTACCTCAGTTTACCTACGACGAATTCCGTGAAGTCAGTGAGCAATACAATTACTTTACCAGTCGCTTAAGTGAGCTACTCAACACCACCTATCATAGTGCTGAAGTCGCAGCTAACTCTAACCAAGAAGTCACTCGTTCTATGCAACAGACTTCTGAATTGGGTGCACAACAAATTTCGAGCAGTGACTCTATCATTGCCGCCAGCGACCAAGTGACCCATAGCTTACAAAGTATCGTTGGTAATACCGATCATGTATATCAAGCCAATACCGAAAGCCTGCACTTTGTGCGAGGCTCATCGCAGTCTTTGTCTACCTTAGTGGGTGAAATTCAGCACATCACGCAATTACTTGGCAATTTCGCCAATACTGTCGCAGGACTCAAAGAAAACAGTGACAATATACGTAGCATTCTCAAGATGGTTGAAGAATTTTCGGACCAAACTAATTTGCTGGCGCTGAATGCGGCAATTGAAGCTGCACGTGCCGGTGAAGCAGGTCGAGGCTTTGCGGTGGTTGCCGATGAGGTTAGAAACCTATCAGTGAAAGTAAACGATGCGACGCGTCAGATCAGCGACTTCATTAACCAAATGGATGTGTTAGTTGGTGAAACACATCAAGAGTCACAACAGTTGATCAGTCATTCTAGCTCAGCTGAAAAAGCCATCAGTGAGACATCGGGTGGGTTTGCTAGCATGTGCAGTGACTTTGAGCATAACCAAACACAGCTCGAAGAGATAGTGAGTGCAGTGCATCAACTTGAAACAACACAAAACCACACCCATCAAACGGTACTCAACATCGTTGAACTTGCGCAACAAGCAAAACAGCAAATTGATGCGGCTTCAGAGCAGTGCCAACAAGCTCAAAAGCTCACACAAACGACGCAAGACGAATTACGCCGCTTTGTGAGATAAATAAAGTAAGGTGTCATAAGTGTTATACCAATCCTCTAAAAAGTGGTCTATTTTTAGGGTTGGTATTAAGCACGTGTGACATCAAAGGCAATCACCTCTTTAATCGACGACTTGCCCGTCGCTAGCATCACTAACCTATCAATGCCTAGCGCTACACCCGAACATTGTGGCAAACCATGTGCGAGCGCCGCTAAAAAACGCTCATCTACTGCCACTTCTGGCAAGCCTATTTGTACTCTGAGCTGGTTATCTTCCGCAAAACGCGTTGCTTGCTCTTTGCTATCAGTGAGTTCATTGAAACCATTAGCCAATTCCATGCCTTTAAAGTACAACTCAAAGCGCCCAGCTACTCGAGTGTCATTAGGATTTAATTGCGCCAATGCCGCTTGTGAGGCTGGAAAGTGATATACAAAACAAGGCGCTTCAATGCCAATTTTAGGCTCGACTTCCATACAAAATAGCAACTGTAACAGTGTATCTTTGTGGGTTTCGTTTTCAGCAATATCACCATAACCTTTTTCTGTAGCAAGTTGCTTTAGCTCATTTAGCGTTGCTTCAAGGGGGTCTAGCCCTAATACATCAATAAAGATTTGTTGATAACTCACTGAGGTGGCTTTTTTGCAGTTCAAAATAAGCTGCATCAGCGCATCAATTTCGTTCATTAAATCAAATTCATCAAACCCCGGGCGATACCATTCCAACATAGTAAATTCAGGGTTGTGATGACGACCCGATTCTTCGTTACGAAATGCTTTGGCTAATTGATAAATGGCGCCACTGCCTGCGGCAAGTAAGCGCTTCATGGCAAACTCAGGAGAGGTTTGCATGTATAAAGGCAAACCTTCGGCATTGCCTGGGCCCACAAACTCAGTCGCAAAAGTCGCTAAATGAACATCTGTCACACTGGCAGCTGATAAGCTTGGCGTTTCTACTTCCATCACATCACGCTCGGCAAAAAACTGACGGATCTTCGCAATAATTACCGCACGCTGTTTGAGTGTTTGAATATCCGCACTCGGTGCCCAGTTAATTTCAGACATACTATCTAACTCTTTCAAAAACTTATTTTAACCATAAAAAATCCCAGCCTAAGCTGGGATTTTTTGGTCTCAGAAATAACTAAAAGTTACTTCACTCGACCTACGTATTCACCGCTACGCGTATCTACTTTCACTACTTCGCCAATTTGAACGAATAGTGGCACACGCACTACAGCACCTGTAGTTAGTGTTGCAGGCTTACCACCAGTACCAGCAGTGTCACCTTTAAGGCCAGGATCAGTATCAGTGATCTCTAGCTCTACGAAGTTTGGTGGAGTTACCGCGATTGGGTTACCGTTCCAAAGTGTAATTGTACATACGTCGTTTTCAACTAACCATTTTACGTTGTCGCCCATCGCTTTTTCGTCAGCTGCGATCTGTTCAAATGTGTCGTTGTTCATGAAATGCCAAAACTCACCGTCTGTGTATAGGTAAGCTAGCTCAGTTTCCATTACGTCAGCACCTTCTACTGAATCACCAGACTTGAATGTCTTCTCAAGTACTTTACCTGAGATCAGTTTACGGATCTTAACACGGTTGAACGCTTGGCCTTTACCCGGCTTAACCATTTCATTTTCTAAGATGGTGCACGGCTCGCCATCGATCATAATTTTTAGGCCGCCCTTGAACTCGTTGGTGCTATAATTCGCCATCGGTATCCTCTAATCTTCTTTTATCGAGTAATAAACCTGCTAATGATACAAACAAATGAAGTAAATTTGCATAGTAACTGGCAAAAAGAATTGGCAAATGTGGTCACTTGCCCAAAAATGTTAGTAAAAATGCTTGGCATCGACGGTCATTTCAGCGAAAAAGACCTAGAAGCGCGTCGTTTATTCCCGATGCGTGTGCCACTGCCTTTTATAAAGAAGATGCGTTTTGGCGATCCGAATGACCCCCTATTACTGCAAGTGCTACCTCAGCACCAAGAATTTATTACTCAAATAGGCTACAACAAAGATCCTTTAGAAGAACAACAAAGTGCCATACCGGGTTTATTGCATAAATATCGCTCTCGTGTGTTAGTGATGTTTAAAACCGGCTGCGCGGTGAACTGTCGATACTGCTTTAGGCGCCACTTCCCGTATCAAGATAACCAGGTAAATAAACAAGCTTTGCTCGAAGTGGTTGAGTACTTAAAAAATCACACGCATGTGAATGAAGTTATTTTAAGTGGCGGCGATCCTTTAATGGCCAAAGACAATGCCATTAGTTGGTTTTTAGAACAATTAGAGCAACTACCACAAATTAAACGCCTGCGTATTCACAGCCGTTTACCTGTGGTGATCCCTGCCCGTATTACCCCTGAGTTATGCGAGCGATTTAAAGCAAGCCCGCTAAAAATTATCTTTGTGAATCATATTAATCACAGCAACGAAATTGACGATGACTTTGAGCGCGCCATGCAAATGCTTAAACAAGCAAATGTCACGCTACTTAATCAAGCGGTTTTGTTAAAGGGGATAAATGATACTGTAGAAGCGCAAGTAGCACTGAGCGAGCGACTATTTGAGGCGGATATTCTGCCTTATTACCTACACTTACTAGACAAAGTAGAAGGTGCCAGTCATTTTGATATGTCTGAAGAAGCTGCGCTTACTTTGATGGCGGGTATGCTAGCTGAACTACCTGGCTTTTTGGTACCCAAGTTAGTAAGAGAAATCGGTGGCAAAACAAGTAAGACACCGATTGATTTACAGCTGCGATAATATCAAAAAGTACGATTAAACGTACACGTTAATATTATTGCCTAAAGTTGCTGTGGTTGATTTTGCAGGACTTTGCGCAGCAGCGCTCGACCCTGCGGCTTCAATCAAAGCAAGTGCAGCTTTACCATCTGCTTGTTGTTGCGACTTGGCAAGTTTAGCGCTGTATACTTCGCCACTCTCGCCCGCACCAGACATAGCAGGTAGGTTACTTCCGGAAATATTCATAAGCATATACCTGACTTTTTAGTTGAATCCTCGTAAACTATCGGCCGATTTACCGACAACTTTAGGAAAAACATGCAAGCTGTTATTGAAAAACTCAATGAAAATCTAAAAGTCGTTTACCGTCAGGCACTTGATGCTGATAAAAAATTAGATGAATTACAGCAACAAGGGCATGGAAAGTTCACTGCATTATTCGATAAAAATGCGGGCTTTGATTTTGAAGCAAAACGCTTCAAGCCTTATGTGTTAGATACAGCCGCTGACGTTGAAGCACTCAGCAAAATGGAAAATTTAGACGAAGAGAAACTAAAAGCAGTGGTGTTTAAAATTCAAAACTTACTGCAATTGCTAGCGACTTTTAAATAAGCCGCGTGACTTTCCTTCTTATAGTTACAAAAAAGCTGTCTTACGACAGCTTTTTTGATTAGACCTGTTATTTAGGCTTGTTGGCTCTTTGCTTATTCGCCCCAACTCTCGGCTTAGTATTGGCCTTTTTAAACTGACTAAACCCGGTATGACGCGTCAGTGCAGGTTTACCGCCCTTACGAGCTTGTTGCCCATGACCTGTGCCTTTTTTGCCACGCTGTGCTTTTTCTTGTCTGGTTTCCTCTGGCACCAAACAGTTTGGCCCTCCACCGATTAGATTTGCTTTACCCATGTTTCGAAGCGCTTCACGGATCATCGGCCACCCCGCAGGATCATGGTAGCGCAAGATGGCTTTGTGTAAGCGGCGTTGTCTAGCCCCTTTCGGCACACTCACCACTTCTTTATTGTTTTTAATATTACGCAACGAGTTCATCTCGGTATGGTAAATCGTGGTCGCATTTGCCATTGGAGATGGATAGAAGTTTTGCACTTGGTCGAGTTTAAAGTCATGGGCTTTTAGCCATAGCGCCATGTTCACCATATCTTCGTCGGTCGTACCTGGGTGAGCCGAGATAAAGTATGGGATCAAATACTGCTTTTTACCTGCTTCTTTGGAGTACTTATCAAACAGCTCTTTGAACTTGTCGTATGCCCCCATACCCGGTTTCATCATTTTTGAAAGCGGGCCAGATTCGGTATGTTCAGGCGCAATTTTCAAATAGCCGCCAACGTGATGTGACACCAGTTCTTTCACATAGCGTGGATCTTCTATCGCTAAGTCATAACGCACACCAGATGCAATGAGGATTTTTTTAATGCCCTTCACATCACGCGCTTTACGATACAAGTTAATCGTTGGTGTGTGATCGGTATCCATATGCTTACAAATATCAGGGAACACACAGGATAAACGTCGACAGGTACTCTCAGCCTTTTTGCTCTTACAACGGAGCTTATACATATTAGCTGTTGGGCCACCTAAGTCTGAGATAACACCGGTAAAGCCCGGCACTTTGTCACGAATTTGTTCAATTTCATCTAGAATCGACTCTTCTGAACGGCTTTGAATAATTCGCCCTTCATGCTCTGTGATAGAGCAGAAACTACAACCACCAAAACACCCGCGCATGATGTTTACCGAAGTTTTGATCATATCGTAGGCAGGGATCTTTTCATTACCATATTTAGGGTGAGGCACACGCTGGTATGGTAAACCAAATACCATATCCATTTCTTCAGTTTCTAATGGAAACGCAGGAGGGTTCACCCACACATAACGGTCGCCATGGCGCTGATATAACGCACGAGCACAACCAGGGTTGGTTTCCTGGTGTAAAATACGTGAAGCATGAGCATAAAGCGGCTTATTCACACTTACTTGCTCAAAAGCAGGCAGCTTTACATAGGCTTTTTCCCATGGTTTTAATTTTGGCGGTTGAACCACGATAGGTTTGGCTTCTTCTGCTTTTAAATCTATGCCAGCTTTAGCAAACTCAGATTTGCTACAGCCGACATCGTCAGCACCGTATGGGTTTGGAATTGGGTCTATTTTACCCACTTTATCAATGGCTGTTGAATCACTGCCGCGCCATCCATCTAACGGCTCTTTACGGATAACCGCAGTACCGCGAATATTCTGGATCTGGCTAATGTCATCACCAGCAGCAATACGATGTGCCACTTCAACTAACGGTCGCTCAGCATTACCATAAATAAGAATGTCAGCTTTAGCATCAAAGATGATGCTGCGACGCACTTTTTCTTGCCAATAATCGTAGTGGGCAATACGACGTAAGCTGGCTTCAATACCACCAATTACCAGAGGTACATCTTTATAAGCTTCGCGACAGCGTTGGCTATATACCACCACTGCGCGGTCTGGACGCTTACCACCGACATTACCCGGTGTGTAGGCATCGTCGTGACGCATACGCTTTTCTGCCGTATAACGGTTGATCATCGAGTCCATGTTGCCAGCGGTTACACCAAAGAATAAATTTGGTTTGCCCAGAGACATAAAGGCATCTTTATTTGACCAATCTGGCTGCGCAATGATGCCGACTCTAAAGCCTTGCGCTTCTAAAACTCGGCCAATGACAGCCATGCCGAAGCTTGGGTGATCTACATACGCATCACCGGTTACTAACACAATGTCGCAGCTATCCCAGCCTAGTTCGTCCATCTCTTGTCGAGTTGTCGGAAGAAAAGGTGCATTGCCATAACATTCCGCCCAATATTTGGGATAGGAAAACAGTGCTCGTTCCGCTTTTAACGCGTTCATGTAAATTGCCCCAATAGAAAAAAGGCGCCGATTATACCGCATATCGAACCATGCTGGAATCTGAAACAGTCGCTGTGAGCTCTCAGCGTTTATTAGGAATAGCTAGGGTATTGAAAATAGGAAAGATGTTACGAACAAATTTTAGACAAAAAAATGCCACCTTACGGTGGCATTACACACGGGATTATTTCTACTTTTAGATAGAAATGCTTTACTTCCAACTTCTCATTTTATGACCCTTCAGGGCATAGAAGAGGATAAATAGGTAACTAGGTAGCATTAAGATGTAAGAGCCTTGAGCCCCTAAACCTGTCATATTGCCTAAGCCTATCAGTAATGGGCCTAGAGCGCCACCCGCAATACCCATAATTAATAAACCAGAGGCTGTACCAGTTAAACGACCAAGACCAGCTAAAGCTAGAGGCCATAATGCAGGCCACACCATCGCATTAGCAAAACCTAATAGCGCAATACATAATAGAGGATCTGGTAACTCAGGCCCACCAAATGGTACTAAAATTAAGTTAGCAATTATAAAAGAGTCGTTGCTGCCATTTACAACCGCTAAAACGGTGATGATACCAGCAACAGCTGACATAACTAACGCACTCTGTTGAGACATGTAACGTGGGATCAAAGCAATACCAATCGCATAACCAATCAACATACATGCCATGGTATAAGAGGTCATGATTGACGCTGAATCAACCAGTCCAATAGCCAGAGCGTAAGATCCAATCGTATCTGCGGCAATAACTTCAACAGCTACATATAGAGCAATACCTACAATACCAAGCGCTAAATGAGGATGACTTAATGCTTCTCGTACTTCGCCTTTGCTGCTAGAGCCTTCATCTTCAAATACTAAATCAGGTAACGGCGCTACTTTTGCAAAAAGGGCAAACGCAAAGATAAGAGCAGAAATAGCAATATAAGGAGCAACAAGACTATTCGCCATTAAGTCTTTTTGTGCTTGAGTTAAGCTAGCGCCTTCTTCAACCACACCAGCTACAGTTACCATTGCAAAGATAACAGGCACAACAACACCAGCGAATTTATTTAATAAACCCATAATACAAACACGTACCGCCGCCGAGTCCTCTGAACCCATTTTCACCACATACGGGTTAACGGCTGTTTGTAAAACAGTTTGACCAACACCAATTAATAACTGAGCAAACAAAAAGATTTCTATCATTTGCATCTTTGCTGCAGGAATATACAGCAGCGCAGAAGAAGCCATGATTGCACAGCCTATTGCCATACCATTTTTATAACCTACACGCTTAATAAGCATCGCTGAAGGAATACCAGCAACGGTTACAGCAATATAAAATGATGAAATAATAAAAGAGGCTTGCAGTGGTGATAACTCAAGCATCTGTTGAAGGAATGGGGTGATTGCACCATTTAACCAAGTGATACAGCCCAGAATAAAAAACATTGAACCGGCAAGCACCATTGGCAGCCAGACACTCTGCTTTGCTTTGTTTTCAATTTCCACTGTCGCGTCCATAAAACTCTTCTTGTTGCTAAATTAAACATTACCACAGGCTAAAAAATTAAGCCTGTACTTGAGGCAAAGTTACTTCTTTGCTCTGTAATTATCTTTTAATTGGGGACTGGCTTTTTAATCGGCTCTACCTCAATAAACACTGCCCAAAACAAAAATGACAGCGCTGACATTTAACTTTACGTTAAAATTTGTTCTATTACTAGCCTTACCAGCTAATTAAAAAAGGGCCATTCGGCCCTTTTTCCCGTCGTCTTTTAATATTGTCATGTGTTAGCTGCAATCATTCGGGCCATCTCATAGACTAGCTATGTTCAGGCCTCTCATGATTTTTGCTGCCTGTGCCAATACTAAAATCCATAGGGATATTTCTTTAACTTCAACTCTTTACTAAAGTGTTAACTGCGTAACACGGCTAAACTTTTTGCCGTTTAATGTTGTGCGTAATTGCACCGCATTTTTACCACTTACAGAAACAGGTGAGGTGTACTCAGACCAAGATTGACCGCCATCTAAGCTGTATTGAATCACCAAATGTGGGAACGCAGAGTTAGCCACTAGCTGACCGTTTTCTACTTTTGCGCCAGGTACAGGTAAATTCACATTCACACCATCACGCTCAAGTTTAGCGAGCTCTTTCACACTCAATGCAGCAGCATAAGTGTGCCAGTCTTTAGCAAATGCCTTTGGTTCAATCTTGCTGCCTTCCCAGCTTGCTTTGTGCCAAGCACGCTCAGCAACAGCAAGGATACGCGGGAATACCATGCGGAGAACCTGATCTTCAGTACGGATAGTTTCACTCCATACCTGACCTTGAATACCTAGAATATTTTCTGGCTTCTCAAGTTTCGGTAGCTCACGACCTACTAATGCTTCTAAATTAACAATTGGCTCACGGCTGCGGGTATAGTCGGCATTAGCATAGACATCATCTGGCATGTAGCTAAATGTTTTCTTCGTATCTGTATAACGCGTCGCCCAATAGTAGCCGCGTTCTTCAGGATGCGCTTCATAAGGGTGGTCAAAGTACAAGTGCGTACCATGAGATAAAATAACCTGATAGCCATTGTTTGCTAGACGATGTGCTCTATCTGCAACGCCCCACTCCCAAATGTTATCCCATACATTGGCAGTAAATACCTCATTAGGGAATTCATCACGCTTAAACGGGTTAATTTTGTCGTACATTAACCCATCTTCCCACGCACCTGGTGCAATACCACGTTTAGCAAACATAGTTGCAACACGCTGAGTGAAGTAAGGTTTTAAATCATTTGGACCTGCTACGCCATTATTCGGATCAGCGAACATCGCTTGACACGCCGGTGAACCAACCCAAGAGCCAGCACCAACTTCATCACCACCAAAGTGAAGGTTAGTTAAACGCGTACCCGCTTCGCGATACATGTTTTGCAGCTCGTAAGTAACTTTTTCAATAAATGCGTAAGTCGAATCCATACACGCATTCATTGAATTGTCTGTGTAATTTTGAACCGTTAAGTACTGAGACGTGTCTTTCGGATCAGATAATAGATACGCTTTAGCCTCTTCAGGTTTACCTTCTGCCATTAAGCGATCATAGCGTGCTTCCATCGCGATAATTGAGGCGCGAGCGTGACCAGGACCCTCAATTTCAGGAATGATGTCAATATGGCGCGCTTTAGCAAACTTCAGTAACTCAACGAAGTCCTCACGGCTTAAATAACCATTACCTGTGCCCGACTTAAATGGCCCAGTACCTAACTGAGTTAACAAACAGCTGCGCTCTTCTAAATCGAAACAACGATAACCGCCAATGTCTGTTAGCTCAGGTAACCCTGGGATCTCTAAACGCCAGCCCTCATCTTCAGAGAAGTGCCAGTGGAACTTATTCATTTTGTAACGACCCATCTGTTCAACCATTTTGAACAGCGCATCTTTACCATGATAGTTACGGCCATTATCGTAATGCATACCACGCCAAGCAAAACGCGGCGTATCTTCTATCTCTACGTTAGGCACTGACACTGTATTTTTTGCATCTGCAGGGATTAGCGCTAAGAAGCTTTGAATACCGTAAAAGACACCCGCGTTGTCGCTACCTGTGATAACCACTTTGTCATCATCAATTTCGAGATGGTAGCTTTCAGAAGCCACTTTACCATCAACTTCTAGTGCATCATTCACTTTCAAGAAAATAGTCGGCGTTTTGCCTGCTGAAATATGATCGGCTTCAGCCTTGAGTGTTAAACCATAGTCAGCAAGATCTTCTTGGAAAACGGCCACTTCTGACTTTAATCTTCCTGCGAAACGAATCTGCCAATTGCTATCGAGCTCTGCAGTACCGCGGTTAAAATCAACCGAGTGAGGCTTTGGAATAATACGTTTTAGCGCGTCTTCTTTGCTTACTTCAATATTGCTTTGATTACGCTCAAAACGTAGCGCTGGAGTGGCAAGCTTTGTCTGATCTTTTGGCTCGTTGTAACGATAAAGCTGATTATCTCGTTCAAATGGTGCGATAAATGTAGTTAGGTCTTCGGTGTCAGTATTCGCAAAAATTGCAGGTTTTTGTTTATTACTGACTAAGAAAGCACGTGGCATAAAGTCTGAATATGAGGCCACCCAAGCACCCGCTTCAAACTCGACATTTAAACTTTCACCAGCCTTTAGGCCTTTAAACTCGTTTGTTGGTACAAAACGGTGTAAGTCACCATTGATGTGTTCAATAGCAATACCTTGCGTATTTACCTTTGAAATTTTACGCACCGAATGCACGTAAATTTGCCAATCACTTTTGCCCTCTGGCAAAGCAACCGATGAATTGTTTTTTAAACGCATAGAGCCGATAAAGCTGGCTGCACCGTTATAAAAATTGTCTTCAACTGCAAAAGTCAGTTCTGTACCTTTTGCGAAATTATCTACTTGTTGTTGAGATAAACCAGCTTGAGCAAATAATGGCATTGCAGCCATAATACCCGCTAGAGCAAATTTCTTGTTTATCATTTTAGCTCCTTGGTAAACGTAAAATACGGTCGACTCGCCACTACAATTAGCTTAGGACGACAAAATAAGAACTGCACGCCCAGTTTTATTGCGAGTGCGATTTTCAGTTCAATAATTTCATCATAGTAAATGCAAAATGACAGCGCTATCAAATATTTTCCATGAACAGCTCATAAAATAAAAAAACCCGCAATTTCGCGGGTTTAGATAAATTAAATTTTATTAAATTACGGTTTTTACCAAATTTTTACGCGTTTTTCTGGCGCTAAATACATGGCATCGCCTTGTTTAACGTCGAAAGCTTTATAAAACTCTGGCATGTTTGGCAGCACCCCAATAACACGATAATGACTTGGTGAATGACTGTCAGTCATCAAGCGATTACGTAATTCTTCATCGCGATATTTACGACGCCAAATTTGCGACCAGCCCATAAAGAAGCGCTGCTCACCTGTGTAGCCATCGATCACAGGCGCTTTTTCATTACCTAATGACAACATATAAGCTTTATAAGCCACAGTTAAACCACCTAGGTCACCAATGTTCTCACCCAATGTCAGCTCACCATTAACATGCGCATCTTCAAACGGTTTAAAGGCATTATATTGCGCAACGAGTTGGTCACCACGCTGTTCAAATTGGGCAAGGTCTGATTCGCTCCACCAGTTGCGTAAATTACCGTTGCCATCGTACTTGGCACCTTGGTCGTCAAAACCATGACCTAATTCATGACCTATAACCGCACCAATGGCACCATAGTTGACGGCATCATCGGCTTCTAAATTAAAGAAAGGAGGTTGTAGAATAGCCGCGGGGAAAACAATCTCGTTATTCACTGGGTTGTAATATGCATTGACTGTTTGCGGGGTCATAAACCACTCGCTACGATCAACCGGCTTGCCAAGCTTATTGCGCATATCAGCATACGCCCATTGGTTGTAGCGCACATAGTTACCCAATAAGTCGCCTGATTGGATCTCTAATGCCGAATAATCTTTCCACTTATCAGGATAACCAATTTTAGGCGTGAACTTACTGAGCTTATCTTTCGCTGCCACTTTGGTGTCTGCACTCATCCATTCAAGCGTGTCAATTGATTGCTCAAAACCTTTAATTAAGTTAGCAACCAAGTCTTGCATGCGTGCTTTTGCTTCAGGTGGAAAGTATTCTTTGACGTAAATTTTACCCAGTAGCTCACCTAAAACTGAATTACTGGCATCAACCGCTTTTTTCCAAGTTGGGGATTGCGCTTCTAACCCTCTCAGCGTTTTACCATAAAAAGAAAATTGTAATTCAACCATGTCACTGTTTAGCTTATCAGCATGTGCATTCACAAAATGGAAAGTCAGATAGTGCTGCCAAGAAGCCAGATCTGTTTGCTGATAAATATCTGCCAGTTTTTCTAAGTAACTAGGCTGGCTCACGATCAGTTCGTCTAATTGCAGATTTGACGCTGTTAAATAGGTAGCTAAATCAAAGTTGCCCAGCAACTTATTTGCCTCTTCAACAGACATCTTGTTATAAGACTTACTTGCATCACGAGATTCAACACGACTCCACTGTGCAGCTGCAAGTTTAGTTTCAAGCTCAATCACTTTAGCTGCCACCACTTCTGCATCTTTATAACCTAGTGACGCAAATAACTGTGTGATGTAGTCTTTATATTGGCCTCGGATCGTCACAAACTTGTCGTCTTGTTTGCTGTAATAATCTCTATCAGGCAGGCCTAAACCAGATTGATATAGGTAAAGTGCGTATTCACTTGAGTTTTTAGCGTCATTATTTACATACCAACCAAATGGATTACTGCCACCTTGCTGCAGTGTTTTCGCCATTAATTGCGGTAGCTCTGCTTTACTATCAACCCCATTAATTGCGTCAACGTAAGGGTAAATAACACTTAAACCCAGCTCATCACGCGCCGCGACATCTAAATAACTTCTATAAAACGCTGCAAGCTTACCTTCGTCCGTTTTTGGATCATGACCCGCTTGCGCTAGCTGCTCAAGAATACCTTTTAATGCTTTTTGTGACTCATCGTATAATTGACTAAAAGATCCAAAATTTGATTTATCAGCTGGGATCTCTGTTTTCTCTAACCATTGACCGTTTACATGATAGTAAAAGTCATCTTGTGCACGCACACTCTTATCCATATTCTCAAGTTCAATGCCTGACACAAGTTGAGATTCAGCTTGTGTAGCTTCTACCTGCTCAGCCTTTGCAGTCGGTTTTTGTTCAACTTGAGGCGCTTCACTACAGCCTAAAAGGCCCAGTGAAAAAGCCACACTCAATGCGGTTAAAGAAAGTTTTCTCATAATGTTTACCCGATGTTTTTATTATTTAGATGAATACATTAGCAAATATAATCTCTTGCGCATTATTTATTTTGTAACGCTTTAATAATGGCAACATTTGCGGCAGGAAACGCCCAATTGTGAAGCTCATTAATTGCAACCCACTGTGATGCCTGCCCTTCAAGCCCAGTTGCTTCGCCAGAGAAGTCTTCAACGATATGAATAAACAACTTCACGCACTTATCTCCATAGTCATGCTCAATATCAAGCAAACTCTGTGAGCTATGTACGTCAATATTCACCTCTTCTTTTAATTCTCTCGCCAATGCCTCAGTCACTGATTCGCCATTTTCAATTTTACCGCCCGGAAATTCCCACAAACCACCTTGATGTTGAGACTCATCACGCTTAGTAATAAATATGTGCTCATCGCGCTTGATTACGCCAACTGCTACTTCAACTACTTTCTTTGTCATTTTTTTCTCCGATAAAAAAAGCGACTAAAGAGTCGCTTTTTTAAAAAATATTGAGTCAGTGGTTATTTTAACTTACCACAACACTGCTTAAACTTTTTACCCGACTGACATGGGCAAGGCTCATTACGGCCAACTTTAGGCTCTGTGCGAGAAGCAACAACTGCACCTTCAGGTACGTCACCGCCTACATGTTCAGCTTCTTCATGCTGGTATTCACGCGGTGCTTGCTCTGAACGACGATGTTGTTCTTCAACCTTTTCAACATCTTCTTCAGCACGTACTTGTACTTTCGCAAGGATACCCACTACATCAGTTTTGAGGTTTTCAAGCATTGCTGAGAATAATTCGAAAGATTCACGCTTATATTCTTGCTTAGGATTCTTCTGAGCATAACCACGTAAGTGGATGCCTTGACGAAGATGGTCCATTGCAGCTAGGTGATCTTTCCAATGTTGATCTAGGCTTTGTAGCATTACAGCTTTCTCGAAATGACGCAGTACATCTGGACCTACCATCAACTCTTTTTGCTTATAAGCACTGTCGATCTCTTCAGTGATACGTTCACGTAATGTTTCTTCGTAAAGCTTGTCATCATCAGCCAACCATTGAGAGATCGGTAAATCTAGTAAGAAGTCAGCTTTAATACGTTCTTCAAGCGCTGGAATATCCCACATTTCAGCTAAGCTTTGTGGCGGAATGTATTGGTCAATCATGCCATTCACAACATCGCTACGGATAGCTGTAATTGTTTCTGAAATATCGCCTTCTTCAAGTAGCTCGTTACGCTGCTCGTACACAACTCGACGCTGGTCGTTTGCAACGTCATCGTACTCAAGTAACTGTTTACGAATGTCGAAGTTACGTGCTTCTACTTTACGTTGTGCGTTTTCAATTGCACGGTTAACCCAAGGGTGCTCAATTGCTTCACCACGTTGCATACCTAGCTTACGCATCATGTTTGTCATGCGCTCACCCGCGAAGATACGCATTAGTGCATCGTCCATCGATAGGTAGAAACGGCTTGAACCTGCATCACCTTGACGACCAGAACGACCACGTAGCTGGTTATCGATACGACGAGATTCGTGACGCTCTGTACCAATGATATGAAGACCACCTGCAGCAATAACCGCATCGTGAGTTTCTTGCCACTTCGCTTTAATTTCAGCGATTTGTTCTTCAGAAGGGTTTTCTAGCTTAGCCACTTCACTCTGCCAGTTACCACCTAATACGATATCGGTACCACGACCAGCCATGTTTGTTGCAATCGTCACTTTACCCGGTAAACCTGCATCAGCAACGATGTCTGCTTCTTGGGCGTGGAATTTCGCATTCAATACGTTGTGATCGATTTTTTCTTTACGTAAGAACTGAGATAAGTACTCTGAACTTTCGATTGAAATCGTACCCACTAGCACTGGCTGACCACGTTCTTGACAGTCTTTGATGTCTGCAAGAATGGCTTCAAACTTTTCATCTTGAGTTAAGTAAACTAAATCAGCACGATCATCACGGATCATCGGGCGGTTAGTTGGAATAACAACAGTGTCTAGGCCATAAATTGACTGGAATTCGAACGCTTCAGTATCCGCTGTACCTGTCATACCAGATAGCTTTTCGTAGATACGGAAGTAGTTCTGGAAAGTAATAGACGCAAGTGTTTGGTTTTCGTTTTGAATGCGCACACCTTCTTTCGCTTCAACAGCTTGGTGTAGACCTTCTGACCAACGACGACCTTCCATTGTACGACCTGTGTGCTCATCAACGATGATAACTTCGTTGTCTTTTACAACGTAGTCTACGTCTTTTTGATATAGCTTGTGTGCACGAAGTGCTGCATACACATGGCTTAACAGCGAAATGTTACCTGCAGAATACAGTGAGTCACCTTCTTCAATCAGGCCATTTTCAGTAAGAAGCTCTTCAACTTTTAACTGACCACGCTCTGTAAGGTGTACTTGCTTTGATTTTTCATCAAGCGTGTAATCACCGTCACCTTCAACGCCTTCTTCATCTTCTTTCTCTTGAAGTGTCAGTGATGGCACTATGGTGTTAATACGCGCGTAAAGTTCAGAACTATCTTCAGCAGGACCCGAGATGATAAGTGGCGTACGAGCTTCATCGATTAGGATTGAGTCAACCTCATCCACAACGGCAAAGTGCAATGGACGTTGTACACGTTCTTCAATACTAAACGCCATGTTGTCACGTAGGTAGTCGAATCCAAATTCGTTGTTCGTACCATATGTGATGTCTGCAGCATATGCTTGCTTCTTCGCATCTGGCATCATACCAGGCACATTACAGCCAACAGTTAGACCTAGGAATTCAAATAGCGGGCGGTTTGTTTCGGCATCACGTTTTGCTAGGTAATCATTCACAGTAATAACGTGAACACCTTTACCTGTTAAACCATTCAAGTAGGCAGGTAGAGTCGCTGTAAGTGTTTTACCTTCACCGGTACGCATTTCTGAAATGCGACCTTGGTGCAACACCATACCACCGATCATCTGTACATCGAAGTGACGCATGCCATAGACACGTTTTGAAGCTTCACGTACCGTCGCAAATGCTTCAGGTAATAAATCGTCAAGGCTAGTGCCTTGCTCATAACGCGCTCTGAAATCTGCTGTTTTTGCTTTTAATTCTTCATCAGAAAGTGCGCTAAGTTGTTCTTCTAATGCATTAATTAATGCGACCGTCTTTCTTAGTTTTTTAATCGTTCGGTCGTTACGACTACCAAAAATTTTGGTAAAAATGTTCGCTATCATGTTTAAACCATTTCACTCTAGTGATGGCTGACCGCATATCCACTTTTTAACATTGGATATCAATGGCCACCCTGCGTCCTGTTGGCAGTAAAAGCAATCAAGCCCTACTGAATGCCGAATATAAAATTGCCCCTATCATACCAGACTCACGCTGTCTGCAAACCTTTGAAATGCAATCAAGCAAAAAAGCCTTGGCAATTCATTTGTTCCGCAAGATGGTCCAACTGGTAATTCTCTTTATATGGTGACGATAGGCATAAATTTCAAGCATTTTCACTGATAAGAATCACTTCTCGTCTGTCGTTATGCTGGTATACTTGGGTAAGTTAATTTTGAAGTGGTATCTGCTGTATGGCTAAAAATCGCTATGATCCAAAATCCATAGATGAATTGATGGGCAAATGGTCAAACAAGATCACTCAATTCGGTGCAAAAACCGATAGTCTACAAGTATTACAAACCGAGCTTGATAAAGCGCTTGGCCCTATCTTGTGTAAAAAATGTCGCGTGGCAAATTATCGAGATGGCACTTTAGTGATTGAAGCCGTTTCTGCCACCTTGGCAACACGACTTAACTATCTGAAACTAGATATTTTGTCTCATCTCAGACAAAACGGTTTTGCTGAGTGTGGACAAGTGAAAGTCACTTCTAACCCCGATGCACAATTAAGATTAAGTGAGCCCAAACCTAGCTTCAAGACACAAAAAAGTAGTCGAACCATGAGCGAAAGCACTGCTGCACAATTAACAGAGCTTGCAGCGCATGCACCGCCGAGTTTACAAGCAAAACTACTCAAGCTCGCTACCCATGCAGCAAAAACCAAGCAAAAAAAATGACGCTAAAAAGCGTCATTTTTTATAATTAATCTGTATTAAGCTTTCGCAAGCTCCATACCTGGTGCAGGCATATGAATTGGCTCTTCAAATGTCGCCCATTCCCACGCTGATTCAGTCGCTATAATTTGACGTAACAGCTTGTTATTTAAACCGTGACCTGACTTGTAACAGGTGATCTTACCTAGAATGTTATGGCCAGCCATAAACATGTCACCAACACAATCTAAGATCTTGTGTTTAACAAACTCATCATCGTATCGTAAACCGTTCGGATTAAGTACTTTGTACTCATCTAAAACAACCGCGTTATCCATGCTACCACCTAACGCTAGGTTGTTGGCATGCATATACTCGATGTCTTTCATAAAACCAAACGTACGTGCGCGACTGATTTCTTCAGTAAAGCTTTGTGCAGTAATATCAAGACCGATACGCTGACGGCTGTCATTGATTGCAGGATGATCAAAGTCAATCTCAAAATCAATGTGGAAACCATCGTAAGGGGTAATTTCAGCCCACTTATCACCGTCTTCAACGCGTACAGTTTCTTTGATACGAATAAAACGTTTAGCAACTTGCTGCTCTTTGATACCGCCTTTTTGTAATAAATAAATGAACGGTAATGCACTGCCGTCCATAATCGGTACTTCAGCACTATCTAATTCAACAACAAGGTTATCAATACCCAGTGCAGCAACAGCGGCAATAAGATGCTCAGTGGTCGATAAACGCACACCATCTTTGTTAGTCAAACATGTACATAACTGCGTATCGCCAACAGCTTCTGGTGTAGTTTCAAAGTCAACAACAGGATCAAGGTCGACACGACGGAATACAACACCGGTATTCTCGCTCGCTGGTCGGAGAGTAATGGTAACCTTTTCACCTTTATGTAGACCGACACCTGTCGCTTTAACAACTTCAGCAATTGTACGTTGTCTAATCATAACTTCGCCTATTCATGTCACTTGGACCGCGGATTGTATCACAGATACGACCAGCTGCCAATCGTTTAATATGTAACCAGTTTGTTAGTCAGACTGTTTACGTAAAAAGGCTGGAATATCAAAGTAATCGCCTTTTTCAGTCTCACCAGACGTCGCTGGTTTGCTCTCAGGAGCCGGAGTCTTAGGAGCTTGAGTACCTTGACTCTGTGTTTGCTCCGGTGCACTTGTCGGCTGCTCAGTACTCGTTTGAGTAAAGCTTGGTACAAACATACCTGGCTGGCTTGACGCCGGTGCAGCTGTTTGTGCATCACTGCCCGAAACCTGCTGCATACCGTTATCAATAATGCCAAACTGAGGACGACGGTCGCCACCTAAACCTGTTGCAACAACAGTTACACGCAGCTCATCACTCATTTCTGGGTCGATTACCGCACCGACTACCACAGTCGCGTTTTCAGACGCTAAGGCCTTAACATGGTTACCAACCACTTCAAACTCTTCGATGGTGATATCCATACCTGCTGTGATATTAACCAGAATACCTTTTGCACCAGTTAAATCGACGTCTTCTAATAGTGGGCTTGAGATAGCAGCTTCTGCAGCTTCTTGCGCACGATCTGGACCAGACGCTGACGCTGTCCCCATCATTGCAGTGCCCATTGCCGACATAACTGTACGTACGTCCGCAAAGTCCACGTTGATAAGACCTGAACGGGTAATAAGTTCGGCGATACCTTGTACCGCACCGTATAGTACGTCGTTCGCTTTCGCGAATGCGTCTAACAGTGTAGTGCCTTTACCTAAAACCTTAAGTAATTTGTTGTTAGGAATTGTAATAAGTGAATCTACAATTTCTGACAACTCACCGATACCTTGATCAGCTGCAGCCATACGCTTTTTACCTTCAAGGTCAAACGGACGTGTTACCACTGCTACAGTCAAAATTCCTAAATCCTTTGCTACGCGCGCAACAACAGGTGCTGCACCCGTGCCTGTACCGCCGCCCATACCGGCTGCAATAAAGACCATATCTGCGCCATCTAACGCTTCTTTGATCGTTTCAATATCTTCTTCCGCAGACTTACGGCCAACTTCTGGGTTTGCACCCGCACCTAGACCAGATGTAATTTGCGTACCTAACTGTACCGTTACATCTGCAGATGACTTACGTAGCGCCTGTGCGTCTGTGTTAGCAGCAATAAATCGCACACCTTCGATTTCTTGTTTTACCATGTGCTCAACAGCGTTACCGCCGCCGCCACCAACACCAATCACTTTGATCACAGCTTCTTCGCTGTGTTGTTCCATAATATCAAACATCATTCACTCTCCGACTCGAGTTTAAAACTCACCTTGGAACCACTTTGAAACGCGGCTCCACCAACTCACGTCCGCATCTACTCTCGACTTTTGTGCATTAACCGAATGTAGAGAACGACCGTATTGTAACAAACCTACGGCTGTTGCATATGCAGGATCGTCAACATAATCTGTTAAACCTGTGATATTTACAGGTTTACCTATTCTAACTGGCATTTGGCAGATATCTTCAGCCACTTCTAATGCGCCAGCCATCTTTGCAGTACCGCCTGTTACGACTAAACCTGCGGCAATTTGATCTTCAAAACCAGAACGGCGAATTTCTTCTAACGCCAGTTCAAATAATTCTCTGAATCTTGGCTCAACCACTTCAGATAATGTATGGCGCGACATTAATCGCGCTGGACGGCCACCAACACTTGGTACTTCAATGGTTTCTTCACTGCTGGCCATTTGGCTGCTAGCACATGCATATTGCACCTTTAGCGACTCAGCGTGTGAGATTGGCGTTCTGAAAATCTTAGCTATGTCGCCCGTTACTTGGTTACCTGCCACTGGGATCACTGCGGTATGGCGCAATGCACCATTGACATAAATGGCTAAGTCCATGGTACCACCACCAATATCAAGTACTGCGACACCTAACTCTTTTTCATCATCTGTTAAAACCGCATAGCTTGATGCCAATGCGCCAAACGTTAATTGGTCAACCTGAAGACCGCAACGCTCAACACACTTCTCAATGTTTTTGGCCATATCATTTGAGCAGGTGATGATGTGAGCTTTCGCTTCCATTCGCACACCACTCATACCAAGTGGGTTTTTAATGCCCTCTTGCATATCGATGCTATATTCTTGCGCCAATGAATGAAGCATTTTGCGTTCTGCAGAAATAGGCACTGAACGGGCAATATGCATCACATTGTCCATATCGTCTTCAGTCACTTCTGCGTTATTAATCGCAACAACACCACTCTCGTTTTGACACTGAATGTGCTTACCTGAAATACCAAGATAAACTGAACCTATTCGGCAATCAGCCATTAGTTCGGCTTCGTCGACTGCGCGACGAATGGAATCAGAAACCAGGTTGAGATCGTTCACTCCCCCTTTATCCATTCCATGAGATTCCTGACACCCCACGCCAACGATACTGAGCTGATTGTCTGCTGTTATCTCACCTACTGTTGCTACCACTTTTGAGGTACCAACATCGAGGCCGATTACTAAGTTTCTTTCTACTGACTTAGTCATGCTTCACTCTTATTTTGTTGTTCTGTTTGTGCTGGAAACTTCCAGCTCACCGCAAGGCCGGTGTCATACCTTAAATCTACCGTATCAAGTACACCGCCCTCTGGGATTTGCATACTCGGATACACGTCTATAAACCTTTGTACTCGTTTGGCTTTTTCTTCACGCCCGAGGTTAAGTCGCACGCCATCTTCAAGCCATAATTGCCAAGCAAAACGCTCAGAAAGCGCCAAACTCACCAAATTAAAATCGTTTACTGCCAGCATATCTTTAAACTGTAAGAATGCTTGCCAAGCCTCTAGCTCACTGCCTTCTGGCCCGTATAGCTGGGGCAAATAAGCCTGTAAGGCTTCGTTGTCGGCCTGAAACACTTGGCCTTTGGCATTTAATAACAGGTCGCTGTTCCAAATAGCCACCGGTTTGTGCTCAACAATGTAAACCTGTAATTCGTCAGGCCATTGTTTTCTTACCGATACCGTTGCGACCCAAGGTAAACCCTGCACCGAGCGCTGTACTGCTTTCACATTCAGTTGAAAATAACTACTTAAATCAACCTGTTTAATAGCAGCGACGACCTCTTTATCAGAGGTGTATTTAGGTTTGCCTAACACCACTATTTTCTTTATTTGTGCATCTTGGTTTTCAACCAGCCAATCAGATACCCAGTAGCCACCGCGAACCAGTAAACCTGCCACCAATACGAAAAAGCCCACACTCAATATCTTTTGCCAATTGAGCTGTGAATTAACTACCTGAGCTTTCTCAAAAAGAGCACGCATATTAAAGCGTTTGCTCCAAAATGCGAACAACTAATTGCTCAAAAGTTACGCCAACCGCTTTGGCTGCCATAGGCACCAAAGATTTTTCTGTCATGCCTGGCACAGTATTCACTTCTAATAAGTAAAACTGGCCATTTTCATCTTGCATTGCATCAACGCGACCCCAACCTTGCGCACCAACTAAAGCAAAAGCATGCGTCGCCATAACTTGTAATTGTTGCGTATGCGCATCGCTCAAAGCTGCTGGGCAATGATATTCAGTACTGTTAACTTTGTACTTAGCCTCATAGTCATAAAAGCCACGCGGTGTTATCATTTCGATAACAGGCAGTGCCTCATTACCTAACATAGCAACAGTAAACTCACGGCCGGTGATCCATTGTTCGACTAAAACTTGGTCGTCATATTTAAAGGCATTATTCAGTGCATCTGTTAATTGCTCTGCTGTTTCAGCTTGAGCCATACCAATGCTTGAGCCTTCATGGCTTGGTTTCACCATGACCTTACCAAACTCATTAATAATGTTGGCTGCATCAAAGCCCGCTTTAGCATCAACAACCGTAAATGCCGCAGTGCTTAACTGCGCCGACTGGAATAACTGCTTACAACGGATTTTATCCATCGCCAAAGCACTACCTAACACACCACTACCAGTGTAAGGAATACCCATAAATTCAAGCGCGCCTTGAATGGTGCCATCTTCACCACCACGTCCGTGCAAAGCGATAAATACACGATCAACGCCTGAGGTCTTTAGCTCAGAAAGCGCTCGTTCTGCAGGATCAAACGCAAACGCATCGACACCTGCAGCAATCAGAGCATTCAACACGGCATTGCCTGAGTTTAATGACACTTCACGTTCAGCTGACGTTCCGCCTAGTAATACTGCTACTTTACCAAACTGTTTCATGATTCACCTTTTAACGCAGCGATTGACATCTCTGTTGCTGCCAACTTCTTAACGATTTGACCAATGTTGCCCGCGCCTTGTGTGATCACAAGGTCGCTGTCTTGTAAAACATTCGAAAGGACTTTGCCCAATTCTTCGTTATCAGCAACATGAATTGGCTCAACACCTCTTTGACGTAAGCTACGGCATAAGCTCTTGCTGTCTGCACCTACAATTGGGGCTTCGCCAGCACTGTATACATCTAACAAAATAAGCTGATCAACTTTTGAAAGTACTTTGACAAAGTCTTCATATAAATCACGAGTACGCGTAAAGCGGTGCGGCTGATAAATCATCACTAATCGACGTTCAGGCCAGCCTGCTTTTGCAGCTTCAATGGTGACATCAACTTCAGATGGGTGGTGGCCATAATCGTCAACTAGCATCACATTACCTTGCTCATTATCAAATTTGCCGTAATGTTGGAAACGACGACCAATGCCTTCAAACTCAGTAAGCGCGGCTAAGATCGCAGCGTTGCTGATATTGTGATCTTTCGCCACGGCAATTGCCGCAGTCGCATTCAGCGCGTTGTGTTTACCCGGCATATTTAAATGCACCGCGATCTCTTCGCCTGACTTAGTCACAACTTTGAATTCGCTGCTATTTACCGTTTGTTTGAAGTCCACTAAGCGATAGTCTGCCGCGTCATGCTCACCATAAGTAATAGTCGGGCGTGCAAAACGAGGAATAAGCTCAGCGGCAACGCCTGAGTCTATACATACCACGGCTAAGCCATAAAAAGGCAAGTTATGGATGAACTCCACATAGGTGTCTTTCATCTTCTCGAAGTCACCTTCGTAGGTATCCATATGATCCGCTTCGATATTGGTGACAACCGATACCATTGGCTGTAGATGCAAGAAAGAAGCATCACTTTCATCAGCTTCAGCGATTAGATAGTCACTGGTGCCTAACTTGGCATTGGTACCTGCGCTATTTAATAAGCCACCGATGACAAACGTAGGATCAAGTTCAGCTTTAGCAAAAATACTGGCGATCAAACTGGTTGTCGTGGTTTTACCGTGCGTCCCCGCAATGGCAATACCATGACGATAACGCATGAGCTCAGCCAACATTTCAGCACGACGAACAATTGGAATTCGCGCCGCTTTCGCTGCTTTTATCTCAGGGTTATTGACATCAATTGCTGTCGAAACCACAACCACATTGGCATCTTTAATATTATTTTCGTGATGACCAATAAAGACTTCTGCGCCCGCTTTAATCAAACGCTCTGTCATCGCATTTTGAGCAATATCTGAGCCTGTTATACGATAACCTTCATAGGCCAGTACCTCGGCAATACCGCCCATACCAGCACCACCAATACCGATAAAATGTATAGTATTGATGCGTCTCATTGCTCTTCGATTATTCGCTTCGTTCACTTGCGTCTCTTTCTCTAAATTCATTTATTTTGCCAACTCACCACACACCTTCGCGACGCGTTCGGTGGCATCAAATTTCGCCAACTGCTTTGCTTTATCAGCAATCTCAGACAATAAGCTTGGCTGTTCAAAATACGGTGTTAATAATTCAACTAATCGCTCAGTCGTAAAATCATGTTGCGGCATAAGCAAACCGCCTTGTTGATCGACTAAATAGCGAGCATTTGCTGTTTGGTGATCGTCAACCGCATGCGGTAATGGCACAAACAAAGCAGCTTTTCCTGCTGCTGCCACTTCACTGACAGTTAAAGCTCCAGCACGACAGATCACTAAATCAGCCCATGCATAGGCGGCATCCATATCGTGAATAAATTCATCAACTTGTGCATCAAATTCGCGACCAACATAAGCACTTTTGAGTTTATCTTGGTTATTTCGTCCACTTTGATGACGTACACGCAACGAAAAGTCTTTTGCCAATGTCGAAAATACCTCTGGCAAACGCTCGTTTAACACTTGCGCGCCCAATGACCCGCCAACAACTAGCACATTCAATTGTTCAGTCTGTGGCTTTTTAGCAATAGAACTGACACTGGTTCGAACAGGATTGCCAACCACTTCAGCTTTATTTGCAAAAGCATTAGGAAAGGCTGCCAATACTTGATTAGCAACTTTTGCCAAAAGCTTATTGCTAAACCCAGCCACAGCATTTTGCTCATGAATCACCAAAGGCACACCAGATAGCTTTGCAGCAATGCCGACAGGGCCCGTGACGTAACCACCCATCGCTAAGATCACCGCAGGCTTGCGCTGTTTGATAATTTTCTTTGCCGCTAAAATGGCTTTTAGCACCATAAATGGCGCTTTGAGTAAACGAGTTATCCCGTTACCGCGCACGCCTTGGACTTCGACAAAATCAATCTCGAAACCGTGCTTTGGCACTAATTGCGCTTCCATCCTGTCGGCAGTGCCTAACCAAGACACTGTCCAGCCTTGTTGCTGCATATGCTCTGCAACCGCAATACCTGGGAAAATATGACCACCCGTGCCACCGGCGACCACCATTAAATGCTTACTTGTTGTCATCGTCGCCCACTCCTCGCCGTTGCTTGTCGGCTCGATAACTTGGTTTCAAAGTCAATACGCTGCAGTACACCCGCTGCAATCACCATAATTAAGAAGCTCGAACCACCATAAGATATGAACGGCAAAGTTAAGCCTTTAGTCGGTAAAATGCCTGCGCTGGCACCAATATTGACCATGGTTTGGAACGCAAACCAAATACCAATGGCCAGAGCAAAATAGCCTTCATATTCTTTACCATGCTTTAATGCTTTCTGGCCGATTAATAAGGCTCTAAATACCAAAACACCAAGCAAGAGTAAGATACTGGTTACACCGACAAAGCCTAGCTCCTCAGCGATAACCGCAAAAATAAAGTCATTGTGCGCTTCGGGTAAATACTGCAGCTTCTGCACGCTATTACCCAAACCCTGACCAAACCAACCGCCTTGGCTGTATGCCATCAAAGACTGGACTAATTGATAACCAGCACCGAAGGGGTCATCCCAAGGATCTAAAAAGCCTGTAACACGTCGCCAGCGGTAGGGTTCAAAGACTATTAGCACCACTATCAAACCAATTCCCGTTAAGATCAGCATAAAAAACTGCCATAGCTTAGCGCCCGCTAAAAACAGCAGCCCCACTGTCGTCACAAACATGACCACTACGGTACCTAAGTCAGGTTGTTTTAAAATCAGTAATGCATAAACCGCAAATACTGCAATTGGCTTCGCAAAGCCCTTTAAATTCTCTTGTACTTCTTCACGCTTACGAACCAAATAGCCTGCGATATAACTAAAGAAAAACAGTTTTGCAGCTTCAGCAACCTGGAAACCAATCGGACCGATGGGGATCCAACGTTTAGAGCCGTTCACCTCTCGGCCAATGACCAGTACCAAACACAATAAAAATAAGCCGAAGAATAGTAGATACGGATTACATTTCTTCCACCAATCCATGGGCACGCTAGTGCTAAACCAAAATAAAAAGAAACCTAGTCCTAAAAACACCCCGTGACGCATCGCTATGCCGTATGGGTTGTTATAAAGTCGTTCAGCCACTGGCATAGAAGCACTGGTCACCATCACAAAACCAATACCGATTAAACACAGCATGGCGTACATCAAAGGCACATCAAAAAGTGCATTTGACTGTTTTGGGGTGAGTTGCATTCTTAGCTCAGCGAAGGTCATCATGGCGCAAGCTCCGCTACGGCTTTACAAAACGCTTCACCGCGCACCATATAATTCGGGAACATATCAATGCTGGCACATGCCGGTGCTAATAACACTGCATCGCCGTTTTGTGCCAGTGACTGCGCCTTTAAAATGGCGTGTTGTAAATCAGTAACTAGGTGGCTTTGTTCGTGTAATGATAAAAACTTTGCACCATCTTGACCAAAACAAATCACGGCTCGACAAGCTGCTTGCAGTGGCTCACGTAAAGGTGATAAATCAGCACCTTTGGCATCACCACCTGCGATAAGCACGATTTTGTTTACATCATCTTTTAAGCTTTCTAGTGCAGCGACTGTCGCACCGACATTGGTCGCTTTAGAATCATTAAAGTATTTAACTCCTGCAACATCAGCCACTAACTGACAACGATGTGCAAGGCCTGTGAAGTTTTTAAATGCTGCTGAAAATGCGGCTTTATCAATGTTAAGTGGCTCAAGTAATGCCATCACAGCCAATGCATTAAACTGATTATGTTTACCCACCATAGTCAAACTAGAGACAGGTAAAACAGGCTGCTGATGTGCAGCGAAATACAAATCACCGTTATGTGTCTGCAGGCAATAATCTGCTTGCGCTAATGCTACACTCACACCGACACTTGCATTGGCTAGTGTATTGTTATCTATGGCATTAAAAACCACATGCTTGGCATGTTGATAAATCCGCTGTTTAGCTTGGCAATAGGCGGCGAAATCAGGGTAACGATCCATATGATCTTCAGTAACATTTAAGATCATGGCACTGGTACAAACTAGGCTTTGTGTCGTTTCAAGCTGAAAACTCGATAATTCTAAAACAAACACATCAAAATCTTGCTCAAGAAGATCGAGTGCTGCGGTACCAATATTGCCACCTAACCCCACTTTATAACCGGCTTCTTTAAGCACTTCAGTGGCAAGACTCACCACCGTCGATTTACCATTTGAGCCTGTTACAGCTATCACAGGTTTCGTGTTCAAGCGAGCAAACAGCTCAATATCACCGATAACTTCAACACCTTGTGCTATCGCCTCAGCAACACTTTGCTCAAATAGAGCAATGCCAGGGCTGATGATGATTAAATCCGCACTCGGTAAACTTGCCTGTGCCAACGAGCCAAAAACCGCTTCGCAGTCAGGCGCATTATCAGCAAGCCATTGCGAACCTGGCGGCACAGCACGACTGTCGACCACACGCGGCGTAATACCGTGAGACAGTAAAAAACGCACAATGCCCAGACCGGTAATCCCCAGTCCGAGCACAGTGATGTTTTTATTTTTTAACTCGTTTAAATACTGCATTTATCTGATCTTCAGCGTTGCTAATCCAGCGAGTACTAATACAATCGAAATGATCCAAAAACGCACGATCACGCGCGGCTCTGGCCAACCCTTTAATTCGTAATGATGGTGAATGGGCGCCATTCTAAAAATACGCTGGCCACGTAGCTTGTATGAGCCGACCTGCAAAATAACCGACAGCGCCTCCATCACAAACACCCCACCCATAATCAATAACACCAACTCTTGGCGAACTAAAATTGCGATAATACCCAGAGCGCCACCTAGCGCCAATGAGCCTACATCGCCCATAAACACTTGCGCTGGATAGGTGTTAAACCATAAGAAACCTAAGCCTGCACCAACAATGGCGGTACACACCACGACCAGTTCACTGGCCAGAGGTAGGTGTGGTAAATGTAAGTATTCAGAGAAGTTCGCGTTACCTGTTAAATAGGCAATAATCGCAAGGGCTGATGCCACTAAAATAGTCGGAACAATCGCCAAGCCATCAAGACCATCGGTGAGGTTTACCGCATTAGATGTACCGACAATCACAAAATAGCTCATGACCAAATAGAAAATACCAAGTTGCGGCATCACTTCTTTCAAGAAAGGCACAACTAGCACGGTTTCATTTGGGTCTAGTGACGTGAAATATAAGAAACTCGCTACAGTCATGGCGATCACCGACTGCCAGAAATATTTCCAACGAGCGATTAGGCCTTTTGAATCTTTGCGGATCACTTTGCGATAGTCATCGACAAAGCCGACAACACCTAAACTGCCTAAAACAAATAGTGTCACCCACACATATTTATTACTTAAATCGCCCCACATTAATGTGCTGGTAAAAATGGCGCCTAAGATCAACACCCCACCCATAGTAGGCGTTCCAGACTTAGATAAATGTGACTCTGGACCATCATCACGCACAGTTTGACCAATTTGCATGCGCTGTAGTGCGCGGATCAAAATAGGACCGAAATAAAGCGATAACAATAACGCGGTTAAAATACCTAAAATCGCACGCAGCGTTAGGTAAGAAAAGACGTTAAAGCCACTGTAATACTGAGTTAAATATTCAGCCAACCACACTAACATGCTGATACTCCATCTGTGGCTGCTTGTTCACCACTTGTTGTTATTAATTCTTCTACTAGTAATTCCATGCGCGCACTGCGAGAGCCTTTTACAATCACAGTACATGGACCATTTTGCGCCGCTAAAGTTTGATTAATTGCGGCCAATAAATGCGGGCGTGTTGAAAAGTGTCTATCGGCAATTTCAAACACATCACTGCTATAGCGACTTAATACCCCTAGGGTAAATAACGCATCGATACCTTGCTGTTTAGCATATTCACCGACTTCTTGGTGATACTCACGAGCATGTTCACCAAGTTCGCCCATATCACCTAGCGCAAATACCTTATAGCCCGGCATTTTAGTCAATAAATCGATTGCTGCTTTGACCGAGCGCACATTGGCATTGTAGGTATCGTCAATCACGGTTAAGTTTTCGTTGACCTTTATAAGGTTCACACGACCTTTAACTGCGCTCATACTCTCAAGCGCCGCTGCCACCTCATTTAGGCTAGCGCCTAGCTCTGTTGTGAGGGCCGCTGCAATTAGTGCATTGGTAACATTGTGCTCACCCGGTAACGCCAGTGTCACAGGGACTTTTTGTTCACCATCACAAAGTAAAAAGCTGGCGTGAGCGGTGTCGTTTAGCGTGACTTGTTCCGCCCAAATATCTAGCTGTTCATGGCTGGCAATGCGTTTGATACGCTTATCAAACATGCTGCTATCCCACATCTGGCGAAATTCAGGATTAATATCGCAGTTAAATACAGCACAGCCATTTTCTTTTAAGCCAGAGAAAATCTCACCTTTGGCCTGCGCCACGCCTTCAATTGAACCAAAACCTTCAATGTGCGCTGGTGCAACATTACAAATGGCAGCCACGTCTGGTTTGGTCATTTGCGTGGTATAGGCAATCTCACCAATATGGTTTGCACCAAGTTCAATCACCGAATACTCGTCGTCTTCCGACAAACGAATTAACGTCAGCGGAACACCAATGTCGTTATTAAAATTGCCATTGGTTGCCAGCACTTTGCCTTTTTGCGACAAAATCGCTGCGCACATTTCTTTTACTGTGGTTTTGCCCACACTGCCCGTAATAGCAATGGTTTTTGGCGCTACTTGTGCCATTACGGCAGCACCAATGTGCCCTAAAGCTAAACGAGTATCGGCCACCACAAACTGTGGAATTTCGCATTCCACAGGTTTATCGACAATCGCCGCTATGGCGCCTTTTTCATACGCCTGCTGGACGAATTTATGACCATCAAAATTTGGTCCTTTCAGCGCTAAAAACACCTCATCATTTTTTATTGTTCTGGTGTCGGTGTTAATATTGCTGACAGATAAATTCTCGCCACAACTTACCGGGGTGTTTAATACGGCTGTAAGCCAAGCAAAATCCATTGTGATCATGCTTTACCCCCTTTTAAAATTTTCATTACCCATGCTCTGTCACAGAAGGCTAACGTTTGTTCGCCAATAATTTGATAATCTTCGTGTCCCTTGCCAGCTACCAGTACCACGCCTGAAGCAGATGTGTGCTCAACTGCATAGGCAATGGCTTTAGCTCGGTCAGGTTGGCAGTAAGCATACTCAGGTTGACTGAGCCCAGCCTTAACGTCTGCGATAATATCGTCGGGATTTTCACTGCGCGGGTTGTCGCTGGTGATCACCAGCTTATCGGCGTTTTGCTCAGCCGCTTGCGCCATCATCGGACGCTTACCTTTATCGCGGTCGCCCCCGCAGCCAAATACACAAGTCACTTGCCCGGGTACGTGTTGTTGCAGTGCTTGTAACGCTAATGCCAATGCATCTGGGGTGTGGGCATAATCAACCACGCATGTCGGTTTACCTTCAACCGAAAATGCCTGCATACGACCCGCAACTGGCTTCAGTGAAGAAACCGCATTACACAATGCACTAAAGTCATACCCTTCAACCAAGAGTGCCGCCATCGCAGCCGCTAGGTTATAAAGATTAAATTGACCAAATAGCGGCACATTAATCGTCGCTTCACCCCAAGAAGTTGAGAGCGTTGCACGAATACCTGTTTGATGACATTCAACCTCATCAAACCAAACAAACTGCGTAAAATTATGTGTCGTCGGCTTTTTGCCATATACCACTAAATTGCTAAAACTAGATTGTGCGATCCAGCTTTGGGCAACTGCATCATCATGATTTAAAACACAATGTTTTGGCAAGCACTCAGTAAACAGCAAGCGCTTTGCTTCGGCATAACTGTGCATATCACCGTGATAATCTAAATGGTCACGAGACAGGTTGGTAAAAACCGCCGTACTAAACTGTGTTTCTTTTACACGGCCTTGGACTAAACCATGAGACGACACCTCGATGGCTGCTAGTTGATTATGCTCTGCAAGGGTTGCAAAAATACGCTGTAAGTCGACAGCCGATGGTGTGGTATTTTGCAGTGGTGTTAACTCATCTACTTTGCCATAACCTAAAGTACCGACAACCGCAGCCGGCACATTAATGGCATCTGCAAGCGCTGCTATCATGGCTGTCGTCGTTGACTTACCATTGGTGCCTGTTACACCCATTACTTTTAAGTGCTCGGTCGGACTCTGATAGTAAGTTTTGGCAATTTCAGCAATGCGCTCAGCCAAATTCTCAACCGGGATCAACAAACCTAGGCTTTGATCTAGTACCGTAAAACTCGTTGCATCAACCAAAACACAGCTAGCGCCATTTTTAAAAGCCGCCGAAATAAAGTTTTCGCCATTACTTATATGGCCTTTAATAGCAATAAATACATCACCGGCTTTCACTGCTCGGCTATCAAGTTGTAAGTCAGCAGTTTGTTTAGGAAGTTCAACTCCTGAATACTCAATGTTTAACGCTGCTAATGTGTGAGATAAATTAAAGCGCATCTTTTTTCTCCGACAAATAAGCAACGCGGCCTTTATCTGGTGCCACATTCAAAATACGTAATGCGTTCGACATGATTTCTGCAAATGCAGGGCCTGCTGTTTGACCACCGTAATAAACATCACCGCCAGGTTCATTGATCATCACCACCACAGCTAAACGTGGGTTCGTAACTGGGGCAACACCAGCAAAATAACCGACATATTCATCACCATATCCACCGGCTACTGCTTTCTCAGAAGTACCTGTTTTACCCGCTGCACGGTAGCCATCGACTTTGACATTTGCCGCAGTACCGCCTTTTTCAAATACGGACTCCATCATATCCACAACCGCTTTGACGTCCTCTTCTTTGAATAGACGCTCACCTTCTGGCGGCGTATCTTGTTTTAGGATGGTTAATGGGCGAGAAATTCCGCCTGCGCCAAATGTGGCATACAAGCGCGCCACTTGCGCGGTACTCACTGAGACCGCATAGCCGTATGATAAAGTTGCAATTTCAAAATCAGACCAACGACGGTTTGGGTAAAAAAGACCACTGCTCTCACCCACCATCATGGTGCCTGTATCTTCACCAAAGCCTACTTTTTGATATAAACCAACGAGATATTCTTTAGGCAGCATTTGACTAATTTTAGCCACGCCCATGTTCGAAGATACTTTAAGAATTTCTCTGAGTGTCATTTCACCGTGATTACGCTCATCTTTGACTAAGCTGCCACCTAGGCGCATCCAGCCAGGAAAGGTATTGATGGTGTCATCGGCTTCTATCACATCATGATCAAGCCCCGCTAACACTGCCAGCGGTTTAAGGGTTGAGCCGGGTTCAAATAAATCAGTAATGGCACGGTTTCGGCGTTTGTAAGGATGCGCATCACTCATATCATTAGGGTTAAAGCTAGGGCTATTGACCATGGCTAAAACCTCACCAGTATGCACATCCACCACCATGGCTGAGCCCGAAGTGGCCTGATAACTGAGCACCGCACTTTTTAAGGCTTTATAAGCAATCGCTTGAATACGTAAATCAATGCTGAGTTGAATATCTTCTGGTTCAACGCGTTGCTCCTCGGATAACACTTGAATTTCACGACCGCTAGCGTCTTTTCGAATGGTTCGTTTGCCTTCTGCGCCAGTTAGCGCTTCTTCAAATAACTTTTCAACACCTTCAATCCCTTCACCGTCAATATTGGTGAACCCCAGCACATGCGCGGTGACTTCACCACTCGGATAATAGCGTTTTGATTCGTCTAGTAAGTGAATACCTGGCAATTTTAATTGACTGATATAGTTTGCTACAGCAGGGGTAACTTGACGCTTTAAGTAAACAAATCGGCGTGCAGGGTTGTCACGTAAACGCTCATCTACTTCTTCGTGATCAATTTGTAAGACGTCAGCAAGCTCACGCCAACGAATATCATTGTCATACCGAACTTGCTTGCGGTATGTCATTTCTTCTTCATTTTCAGCCAGCGCTTTGTGATCTTCTTTATTTTTACGTGCAGCACGAATTACTCTTTTACCAAGCGCTTTATCGAGGGCAAGCGGATCGGCATACACACTCACAACGGGCACACTGACAGCGAGCTCTTTACCATTTCTGTCAAAAATCATGCCGCGTTGCACTTTTAGAGTTTCAACACGTACCGTGCGTTTTGTACTTTCTTCACGAGCATGATCGGGCTCAATCACTTGCAAGTAAGCAGCACGAGCCATCAGCGTTAAAAAAACCATGACTAACACAGTACACACCAGTGCAAAGCGCCAAGTTATGAGTGTTTTTGAGCTATTGGCTTTTGCTTTTTTCATGGCAACACCACTACTTGCTCATCTTTACTGGTTGGGCGCTTCATTTCTAGCTGCGTGGTTGCCACTTCTTCGATGCGAGCATGTTGCGAATAGAACTCTTCTTCAACCAGTAAGTAACGCCATTGCAAGTCCAATTCGTCACGCTCTTGTAAGAGTTTGTCCTGCTGGATCACTTGCTGACGAGACAGGTAAGTGACTTGTACAACCCCCAAAGCCGAAGCAAAGATACAAATAAGCAAAAAGCCCGTTAGCTTATTCGCTAAAAGGCCTGCAAATATCTCATTAAACAGCTTAGGCTGTCGGCTTAGTGGTTTATTCATTATAGTTTTTGCGCTACTCGCAATACTGAGCTACGTGATCTTGGGTTAGCAGCTATTTCCTCGGCAGTTGGTTTTATGGCTTTACCTAACGCCTTCAGTGTCAGGTTTTTATCCAACTGCGCTTCAGTTAATGGCAAGCCACGCGGGACGGCTTCGCCTTTACTTTGTTTCTTTATGAACTGCTTAACGATGCGATCTTCCAAAGAATGGAATGAGATCACCACTAAACGACCGCCCGGCTTTAATACCGAAAGCGACGCTTGCAGTGCAGTTTGAATTTCTTCTAACTCACTGTTGATGTAAATGCGAATTGCTTGGAAAGTGCGCGTTGCTGGGTGCTTATGCTTATCTTTCACAGGCACTGCTTCATCGACTAAATCAGCCAGTTGCTTTGTAGTGGTAATAGGTGTTTCATCGCGAGTTTCAACAATTTTGTGTGCAATACGGCGACCAAACTTTTCTTCACCATATTTTTTGATCACAAACGCGATGTCTTCTAATTCCGCTTCGGCTAACCACTGCGCGGCACTGCGGCCAGACGTGGGATCCATACGCATATCAAGTGGACCATCTTTCATAAAGCTGAAACCGCGATCAGCATCATCCAATTGCGGTGAAGAAACGCCAATATCTAATAAAATGCCATCGACTTGGCCAAGAATTCCGGCTTCTGTGGCGACTTGTTCAATATTTGAAAAACGAGTATGTGCGATATTAAAACGGGTATCGTCAGCAAATTTCTTAGAGGCTTCGATCGCCTGCGGATCTTGATCAATGGCCTGTAAACGACCTTGTTCGCCCAAACGACTTAAAATTTGACCCGAATGGCCGCCTCGGCCAAATGTGCCATCGATATAGGTACCATCGGCTTTGATATCTAACGCGTCTAACGTTTCATTCATCAAAACTGATACATGGGTAAATTGCGCAGTCATGCGTTATGTAAGCCTTTTTGTTTACTAAAGCGAAAAGTTTTCAAATTCAGGGGTCATCTCAAAGTCACCTGCACGCTCAATTTCTGTATCAAGCTGCATTTGCTGGTGCCATTTCGACTCATCCCAAATCTCAAATTTGTTTAATAGCCCTATGAGCATGATCTTTTTCCCCAAACCTGCGTAGTTACGTAATGCCGGAGAAAGTAAAATGCGGCCATTTTTATCTAATTGGTACTCAGTGGCGTGCCCGACCAACATGCGCTGCAATCGACGCGCTCTTGGATTCATACTGGAGAGCTTTACAAGTCGAGCGGCAATTTCATCCCACTCGCTGCGAGGGTATAACCAAAGGCATGGTTCGTTAATCGCAATAGTGCAAATCAGCGAGCCCTGCTCTTCAGACAAAAGCGGTTGACGATACTTAGTTGGTATCGCAAATCGACCTTTATCATCCAAATTTAGCGCACTTGCACCTGAAAACATGGAGTAACCAACCTTATCGTATTTTTAACCCTTCAGATCCAATTTGATCCACAAAAAACCACTTTTTCCCACAACTGCACAGTCTATGACTTGACGAGTATTATTGTCAAGCCGAAAACTAAGCCGAAAATATCAAAAAACCCAGATAAAATGCGGCTTTGCTGAAAGCCTATGAAATGACTAAAAAAACATTACAAGTCGCAATGAAAACTTTTTAATAACAAAAAATTCACACATTTGACTCACTCTTGGGCATTAACGAAAGAGGCATTTAAAAAACCTAAAAAAGGTACACCATGCACTTATTTAATCGCTCGATATACGAGTAAGCAAATACACACGCAAACTTGGCGAACGACGGGATTTTTTATACAATAAACGGTCATGCTGCTGTTTGTCCTTGGGCTTTTATTATTTTAAATTTATCAATACCCCGTCGATTCAATCGTTTATTATTTTTGCTTTGCTTACCTGGCTTGGCTGTGATCCTTTTTCAGCTAATTGAAGAGCACACAGACATATTAAAAGAGCACCAGCAGCAAGCTGGTGCCCTTGCAATCCAAATATCTCAGCTGCAACGTGCAGATCTAGACAATACCAAGCGACTGTTAACTCAATTGGCCAAGCATGATGAATTACTCAATGCGAACAATGGGCAATGTAGTAGCCTGCTTCAACACGCCAGCCTTATTACTCCTAATATCGCGAATATAGGTCTAGTAGACTTACAAGGTAATGTGCTCTGTACGGTAAAAAATACAAAACAAAACATCAACATTAAAGATAGGCGTTACTTTCAGAACACAATAAAAAGTAAAGACTTTACAATTGGGCAGTTTCAGATTGATAGGTCAATTAATCGATTAACAGTTAACTTTTCGGTGCCTGTTTTTGACCCTGAGGGACAATTAACCCATGTTCTAGCCGTGGCCAAATTACTTGAGAAGTGGAGCCAAAGCCTTAACAGTCTCAGACTTCCCGAAAATGCTTTAGCAATCATTACAGATGCAGACCATAACGTAGTAGCTAATTATCCATTTGACTATAATCAGCTGGGAAAAAAACCAAATAAATATTGGCCCTCTGTCAACAATCAGGGCGCCTTTCAATATCAAGACCCTATAGGGGAGCGCCGCATTTATTTAAGCCAGCAGATTGAAGAAAGCAGTGTTAGCAACCAGCTTACTTTACATTTATCAATTCCATTTGAACACGCGATTACTACAGCAAATAAAAAGGTCAGTTTAATTTTAGGTCTATTCTTTGCGGCGCTGCTTTTTTTATTCTGGCAAGCAAGAAAGCAGCTTAATAATGTTTTGCTGCAACCTCTTAGCACTTTGCAAAATGCACTAGATGCATTTGCTAAAGGCAACAAAACCTCTTGGCAAAATCAACACCTTTCTCCTGAATTCAAAAATGTGGCAGAACATTTTGAAAGTATGGCAACACAAAGACTCACTGCTGAAAACGCGCTCGCACATAAACATGCCGAGCTAAAGAGCTTAATCAACGCATTGCCCGATACCTATCTACGAATAGATGCTGAGGGAGAAGTGCTTACTACAAACGCTAGTTTCTCAAAACCCCTTCAACATATTACCGATTTCATCCCCCAAGATGTTTGCTTACCCTTGTTTGAAAATTTACATGAACAGTCAAAAGTTGATATCAAGCAATTTGAATTTTCATCTCACATTGATGGAAAAGAACGTATTTTTGAAGCAAGAGTAAACCAGCTAGAGACACATCAACAAGCCATCATAGTGTTACGGGATATCAGTAAGCGTAAACAACAAGAAAATGCGATGGAGCTAGCGGCCATGGTATATAACAACTCTAGTGAAGGCATGACCATCACAGACGCTGATGGAACCATTCTTGATGTTAACCCCGCATTTGAACAAGTTACTGGCTATACCAAATCCGAGGTTTTAGGCAAAAACACGGCAATAATCAGTTCAGGTAAACATAGCAAACAGTTTTACATGGACATGTGGCAACAACTCCAAGCTAAAGGTGCGTGGCAAGGCGAAATCATTAATAAACGTAAAAATGGCGAGCTGTTTACTGAATGGTTGACCATAAATTCAGTTTACGACCGTTCAGGTAAGCCCTATCAACGAGTGGCCATATTTACTGATATTAGTGAGAAAAAGCGTCAAGATGAATTAATTTGGCGACGAACCCACTTTGATCAGCTCACTGAGTTGGCCAATCGTTTGGAATTAAAACGCCACTTGAAGCAACAGCTCAATACTGGCGTATCGCTGGCTATTCTGTTGCTCGACCTTGATCACTTTAAAGATATCAATGACAGTTTAGGGCACTATCATGGTGACACTCTACTTAGAGAGGTTGCAAATAGACTCAACCAACTGGCAACAAAGTGTAGTTTGATCTCACGCATAGGTGGAGATGAATTCGTTTTAGTACTCACAGAAAACATTAACCATGAAGCGCTTTTAAAAGTAAGTGAGCAAATACTTTCTATTTTAAAACCCGCCATCTTAATCGATGAGGAATCATGTCATATCAGTGCAAGTATGGGTATAGCGACAGCACCAAAAGACGGTAATACCAGTGGGCTACTCCTAAAAGCGGCCGATCAGGCGATGTATCTAGCCAAACAGCAAGGTCGTAACGGTTTTGCATTCTTTGATACTCACATGCGTCAGGCTACTGAACAACGAATGATGCTCCTGAAAGATTTACGCATCGCCATTCAAAAACAACAATTTGAGCTTTATTTTCAACCCATTGTTGATCTGAAATCACATCAAGTCGTTAAAGCAGAAGCGTTAATTCGCTGGCATCATCCTGATAAAGGCATCATCAGCCCTGCGCTGTTTATTCCTCTTGCTGAAGAAACCCAGCTGATTTTAGAGATTGGAGAGTTTATTTTTACATCAGCATGCCGTACTCAAAAAAAGCTATTAGCAGAAGGCGTACAATTACAGCTCAGTATCAATGTATCCCCAATACAGTTTTCTTCCAAACATAGTCGTATAGTCGACTGGAAAACGCACCTAGATGAAGTGTCTTTAGACGCTGAGCAATTTGTGATTGAGATCACAGAAGGGCTAATGATGAATGCGCAGCAGCGTACTCAATCGCGTTTAAACCAACTCTCTAAGCAGGGCTTTGCATTAGCGCTAGATGACTTTGGTACAGGCTATTCATCATTAGCCTATTTAAAGCAAATGGATACTGACTTTATTAAAATCGATAAGCGCTTTGTAGATGGCATCGCTGACAGCCCTGATGATCGCGCATTATGTGAAGCTATGATAATGATGGCTCATCAATTGGGCTTAAAAGTAATAGCAGAAGGAATTGAGACACCAGCTCAGCATGAGCAACTCATTGCCGCTGGGTGTGATTATGGGCAAGGCTATTTGTATGCTAAACCTCTGCCTGAAAAAGCCTTTTTAGACTTTATTCAGGCTCATAGTGAAATTAACAGTAAAATCTAGGGTGTGTTGTTAATGCTCCAAAAGGCGTTTTAGTAAAGTCATGAGCTGATCTATTTCAATAGGCTTGCCTAAATGCGCAACGAACCCAGAACTTAAATAAGTCTTAACATCTTGCTCCATCACATTTGCCGTCAAAGCAACAATAGGCAGCTTTGGAAGTTGCTGCTGAATTATTTGACACGCTTGTACGCCATCCATTTCCGGCATCTGAATATCCATTAGTACGAGGTCGTAATGCTGCCTGGTTGCCATTTGCGTTGCTTCTAAGCCATTTTCAGCAAAGCCTAAAACAGCCTGAGTTGGTGCTAGCATTGCGCTGATCACCATTCTATTTACCTGATTATCTTCCGCGATCAGTATTTTATATTCTCGTAAATTAGGAATATCAGTATGTACTTCTTCTTTATCTTTAACTTGCGCTTCTGACATCTTTTGTAAAGGAAGTATGACTTTAAAGGTACTGCCTTGTTTTGGCTCACTGACCACACTGATATGGCCATGCATCAACTCAACTAGTTGTTTTGAAATAGATAACCCAAGCCCTGTCCCGCCATATTTTCTGGTCGTAGAACTATCAGCTTGTTCAAAACGATTAAATAAACGGTTTATTTGCTCCTGATTTAAGCCAATGCCCGTGTCAGTCACTTCGATACAAACAGTACTTTCTTCGACTGTTGACACCCTAACCGTGATAGCGCCTTCTGAAGTAAATTTAATCGCATTAGAAACGATGTTTTCTAAAACTTGTTTTATACGTGTGCTATCACCTTCTCTATATTGCCAAAAGTCAGGCTCAAACTCACATGTCAAATCAAGCTGTTTTGATTTTGCTGCTCGAGACTGATTTCTTAGCACTTGATTCACAACTACTTTCATAGAAAAAGGCGCATTTTCGATGGCAACCTTACCCGCTTCTAATTTTGAAAAATCAAGAATGTCATTCAAAATCGCAAGTAAAGAGCGGCCTGAGTTCAGCGCACTAGTGACAAGTTCACTGTGCTTTTCATTCAGCGCTGATTTCAATAACAATTGCAAAGTACCGAGAATGCCATTCATGGGGGTACGAATTTCATGGCTCATATTCGCCAAAAACTCGCTTTTTACTTTATCTGCTTGCTTTAATTCAACCACCAGCTCTTCTAATTGTGCTGTTTGTTTGTCAACACGCACTCTTAGTTGTTCATTAAAGCCAGCTAAAATCATCGTAAATGACATGCCGAGAGCAGCAACAATTAACCCAATGGTCAAAGTTAACCAACTTAACCAGTCTTTATTGTTGTTTTCAAAGGCTTCTGTACTTTCAAAACTAAGCTTCCAACTGCGACCAAACCAATCTATTTGATACTCTGTTTTAAAGTGTAACGCATGCTCATTATGACTAATTTCGGGTGTATAGCTATACCAAGATCCTTGCTTAGCCAAATCACTTAAAGAATAACTAAAACTATTCTTATAACGGCTCTGAGATAAAATTCGCTCTACAATCACATCAATTTCAAGTACGACTTCACTTAACCCTAATAGTTTACTTGGGTCGTTTTTATCGTAGATAGGGAAATACACGACATTACCTGTCGCTTTATTAGTTTGCTGAGCTAATACTAAGGGGGCTGTTGCAATCGGTACTTGATGCTTAATGGCTTTTTGAGCAGCCGAAGCGGCGATAGGATGGCTGTAAACGTCTAAGCCGATGGCAAGGGAATTTGCGTTATATGGTGCAATCAAACTGATCGGTAAAATAATATCTCCAATCTCTTCACTACCAGGAGCTTGTTTAACTTTCACATCAGAAATACCTGCTTGTTCGAGTTTTCTTTGCCATGTAGCTACTTCTCCATCTCGAACAACCTCTACCCAGCCAAGTGCACGATACAACTCAAAACCATCACTTAAAAAGTCACTATAATGTTCAAATTCATCTATCGAAATTACATGCCCTGCTTGCATTAGCACGCCCAATGCTTTCAAATCATTTTCGACTGAATTTTTTAACAGCTGCATTGAGACCAGCTTTTGCTCTGTAATGTTACTAAAGCGGCTGTATAAGTTATCGTAATAGACACTGCGAGAATAATTAAAGGTCCAGCAAACAGTAAGGAACAATAAAGCCGCTGAAGCAAAAATCCAGCGCTTATGGCTAACCTCGATAACGCGATGACTTTTGAACAAAAAAATACTCAAGGGTAAGAAAAACAACACACCTACAGAGTCACCTACCCACCAAGTAAACCAAACAAATAATAAGCTTTCCGAATAGATAAAGCCTTGCTGTAATAAACTCCAAGCACCTAAAGATGAAGAGACGATACAAGCCACGGGGCCTGCCAAAAGTAAAACTTTTATCAAAGTCTCTGCATGTTGAAAGTTAAGCGGAAAGCGGCAAAATCGTTTGATGAGAGAGTAAGCAAAAATACATTGCAACACCGCACCTGCACTACGTAAGGCGTTCCAGAATAAATTGGATAAATCGAACGGTAAAAAGAAGAAACCTGAGTTATAGCTATTTACAATTAGAGTACCTACAAACAAAGGCAATAGTGCAAAACGCCCAAATGCCAATAAACACGCTAGTGACCAACCAGCTGCTGGCCAAATCGCACTCGCAAAACCTGGTTCAATATTAAATAGAGTACCAAACAGACCTAATACAAAGCAGCTAAAGGCAATACCAAAAAAGTACCCACTTTTAATTGTAAAAGGAGCGTCTTGTATCCCCTCAGCTTTCAGCATAACCATAAATACATAATTTCAAACATGTTAAAAACATAGCATAAGTTATCAGACTAAGCTGTGTTTTACATCAAAGTCCCAAAACTCAAATTGTATACAATATTTATTTCAGCTATGATCCGCATTCCATTTAACCAAGCAGAACTCCACCATGCGTATCACACTCGTTATTCTTTGTTTGTTAGCCACATTTATGGGCTGTCAGTCAAACATCTTAAACACCGAAGAGGACACTCCCATGACCCTAGATAATTTAGCAGAACAGTATGTCAAATTAGCTTTGGCTGTGGGTGAACACCACCCTTATTATATCGATGCTTATTATGGCCCTAGCGAATGGCGAACGGGTGAAAAGCGACCTTTAAATGATTTAAAAGCAGATATTTCAACGCTTCTAGCGCAATTTGAGCAAGTGCAAAATTCAGAGGCGCAATCACAGCGTAAGGCATTTCTTCAAGTACAAACTAAGTCAATGTTGACCTTCATCCAAGTTATCAATAACGAACAAGTCAGCTTTGATGAAGAATCTTTGCGTTTATACGACGCCGTTTCTCCAAACATTACCGAAGCTGAGCTAGATAAAGCACTGAATAAATTAGACTTAATGCTGCCAGGAAAAGGCTCAGTGAGTGAGCGTATGAATGACTTTATTGAGCTGTTTGTGATCCCCAAAGACAAGCTAGACAGTGTGTTTAAAGCCGCAGTGGTTGAATCTCGTAAAAGAACCAAGCAGTACATAGAGCTTGAAGCGCAAGAGAGCTTCACCATTGAATATGTCCAAGATAAAGTGTGGAGCGGCTACAACTGGTACCAAGGAAACAGCTACAGCTTAATTCAAGTGAATACTGACTTCCCTATTTATATTGCCCGCGCGATAGATTTAGCCAGTCACGAAGGCTATCCGGGACACCATGTCTTTAATTCCCTCATGGAAAAGCATTTAGTGAATGGTAAAGGCTGGATTGAATACTCGGTTTATCCGCTATTCTCGCCAATGTCATTGCTTGCAGAAGGCAGCGCCAATTACGGCGTAGATGTGGTTTTCCCACATGCTGAACGTATTCAATTTGAAAAAGAGGTTTTATTCCCATTAGCAGGGCTAGATGCCAGCAAGGTCGAGTTGTACTACCAAGTGCAAGCTGTGAAGCAGCAACTATCATATGCCGACAACATGGTCGCAAAGCGTTACTTAGATGGTGAAATTGACGATCAAAAAGCCATTGAATTACTTGTCAAATACACCCTAGTCACAGAGAAAAAAGCACAGCAACGTTTGGGCTTTATAAACGCTAACCGTGCATATGTTATCAATTACAACCTTGGCCAAGATATCGTTAAGGACTACATTGAAAAGCAAACTAAAACAGGCGCGCAAGCAGAGATTTGGGCATTATTTAGCGAACTACTTGCCAACCCAAAAACAGCAAGCATGATGCAATAGTACTTGCTGTTTTATCCTGATTTTTTAAAGCTGCCTTTGGCAGCTTTTTTTATATCTATTTTCTTTAGCGTTCCGCATCTCTTAATAGAACACTCCGAACCCACATACAGAAAATAACCACTTTACAAAATAGTACAGTTGAACTATTTTGAAATATAACACTTGTACTATTTTGGCTTTAAACATGAAATTCAACTACTTTCACGACAAGCAAAATCGTTTTGGCGTTCAAAATGTCACGCGTGCTTTATCTGGCGGACTAATAAAAATCGCGCCAAAACTCAGCCTTACTATTGGAAAAAAGCTGCTACTCAATCCGTTTGGTAAACGTCAATACGCCTTTAATGAACTTGAAGCCGATGAGGTCATTAATCTAGAGACTTCTTTGGGCAAAGCACATATCAGTCTGTTTGGAGAAGGCCAAAAGCTGGTGATTGTCAGTCACGGCTGGGCAGATAACAGCTCGGGGTTTGAGACCATGATTATCAATTTGTTATCGCAAGGATTTAAAGTTGCAGCCATCGATCACATTGCCCATGGTAAGTCCGCAGGTAAACAAACTCATTTATTGAATTTCATTGAGACTTTAAACGCCACCGTCGAGTATTTTGAGCAAAGAGAGCATCACATACACGCCATTGTGGCGCACTCAATGGGCGCGGTTGCAACACTGAATTTACCTGAAGACAAACTAGCCAATAAAAAACTGATCTTAATTGCTACGCCAATTCACTTCTTTGAACTCATGTTCGAAAAAGTCAGTAAAGCAGGAATTTCTACCAAGCTACTCACACATGTACTAGAAAATATCGGCGCTGAGTTTAATCGGCAGTGGCAAAGTCTGTGTCTTAGCCAGCATACAAGTAAACTCTCTGAGCACATCCACTTTATTCATGATGAACAAGACAAATACGCCAGTTATCAAAACGTCAGCGATTATCTGCAAACACACAAATCCCCCCTATTTACTACTCAAGGGCTTGGTCATCGAAGGCTTTTAGGAGATACTAAAGTAATACAGCACATAACTCAGGTGATCACTACTTGATAAGTAAAGGCGAGCGCACTCGTAACGAGATCCTCAAACAAAGTATTAGATACAGTAGTCAATACGGTCTTGCTGATGTCACCATCGGCAGCGTAGCAAAACTCTGTGGTTTATCTCGAACGGGTGTTATTTCTCATTTCAAAAATAAAGAAGACATGCAAGTTGCCATCTTACAATATGGTGAAACTTTATTTATTGACAGAGTGATCACCCCTGCTCGCTGTGAAAACCCTTTAGATCACTTGATCAACTTACTAGACTGCTGGAGCACCTGGATCAATGACATGTTCAACGATCCAAAAATGAGCTGCCCATTTATCAAGGCTGTGGTTGAATTTCAAAACCGACCTGACTCGCAAGTGCGCAGCTTTGTTATCGACCAACAAGAGCGCCTATTGGGTTACCTAACGCACCGTATTGAGCGCTGTATTGAGCAAAAGCATTTCTCACCTGACATCCCAAGTAGCGTCATCGCCTATGAGCTTTATAGTTTGTATTTAGGTCATGCCATTACCAAATATACTCTTTCCCAAAGTAAAGCAGGTGAGCTATTCAAGCAAAGCGTCTTAAGGTTAATAGCGCAATATAAAGCTTAACTATTAAACCCTAAAAGCCCCGTCGTTCATGAGAGAAACAAATAAACTACTGCAACTCAGCACATTTATTGTGATAGTTTATACTCATAGTTGTTGATGTATCAGCGATTACTCTCAAAGCAAGTAATTCTAAGAAAATAAAAACCACAAGGGCGTGCTTTATATGATCAGTACCGAGTCATTTATTGCGACTTTTTCAAGGCGCTACAAACTAGCTCTTTTAGTTATCGTACTGGCCATCACCACCTCATTTGTCACTTTAAACGAACAGCAAATAAAGCAGCGTGATAACGCTAAAATTATCAATATTGCGGGCGAGCAACGCATGTTGTCGCAGCGTTTAGCCTTATTTACTCACCGTTTAGAGGCACCTGAAAGAGCACAACAAATTCAGCGTATAGCAACTAAGCTTTTAGACAACCAGCAATTTTTAATAGAGAAACTCGCAACTAAAAATGCTGAAACACAAGCTAAGGTGGCTCAACATTTCAAGGATACACAACTGTCGCCACGTTTAGAGCGTTATACCCGCCTAGCGATTGAAGCATCTAAGAGAAGTTCAATGGCAGACCTGAGGCTATTCGAACAGTTTGATAGTGAGCAGCTTTTACAAGATTTAAACCACACCGTTACCTTGTTTGAACAAGCCAGTCTTGCGCAACAATTAACATTACAAAGAATAAGTCTAGCCCTTTGGGGGCTCTCGCTGCTGGTGATTTTATTCTTGGTGTTTGCGATTTTTAAGCCGATGCAACGCTGGTTATCTGAGACCTATCAAAAACTATTACTAGAAAAAAATCGCGTAAAAGACGTGCAATTTGCACTCAATCAGCATGCGGTTGTCATGCGTGTTGATAGCCAAGCGAATCTGCTTTTTTATAACAACAAATTTACCGAACAGTATGGCTTCAACAAAAAAGAGCTACTCGGTCAAAGTGTTAAAAACTTACATAGCGGTATTCATAACAAGGCCTTTTATCAAGAGGTAGACAATGCCATTAAGAATCGAAGTGTTTGGCAAGGAGAAATTTGCAACAAAGCCAAAGATGGTCGGCTTTATTGGTTTGATACCAGCATCGTGCCTATCAAACACATTGAAAATGAAGTTGATAGCTCTATTATCATTCAACACGATATCACTGAAAAGAAACGAACTTTAGAGACGCTCACACAAATTCATAAGATCACCAGTGACCCGGCGCAGTCTTTAGACGAAAAAATAGCACGCTTATTGTTGCTGGGTAGAGAGGTGTTTAATTTACCTTTAGCGATTGTCAGTAACATAGACGAAGCGAAGAACACTTATTTAGTCAAATATGCCTCAACCCCTAATGGGGCTATAACTCCAGGCACCGTCTTCGAATACCAACACTCTTACTGTCTCCATACGCTTAAAGCAAATCATGCCATTGCCTATCATCATGTTGGGCAAAGTGATATTGCTACGCACCCATGTTATGAAAACTTTTCTTTAGAAAGTTATATAGGCTGTCCACTCGTTGTATCAGGCAAGCGCATTGGCACACTGAACTTTTCGAGCCCTGAAGTCACCCCACATGCTTTTACACAGTCAGACCTCGAAATCGTGCAATTACTCGCTCACTGGATCAGCCATGAGTTCATGCGTGAAGAACAAGAAAACAAATTGCTTTCACAGCAACAACTCATGACGCAAATGAGTGAGCAGGCCAATATCGGGGCTTGGGAAGTCGATCTTGTCACAGAAAAAGTATATTGGTCAGACATGACCAAACAAATACACGAAGTAGAGGCTAATTTTGAGCCAGAGCTGAGCACCGCCATCAATTTTTATAAGCCAGGGTTCAGTCAAGAACGCATTTCAGAGCTGGTTGCCCAATCAATGCAAACCGGCGAGCCCTATCAAGAAGAACTGCAAATTATCACAGCCAAAGGCAATGAAGTCTGGGTTGAAGCCAAAGGGCAAACGGAATTTAGAGACGGACAGTGTATTCGCATGTTTGGTTCATTCCAAGATATTACCGAACGCGTCGAAGCGCAAAACAAACTGAAGTTCAGTAATCAAAGGCTCGAGTTTGTTTTAGATTCTACCGGCGTCGGCATTTGGGATTGGGAAATTGACTCAGGAAAAACCACCTATAACGAGCGCTGGGCAAATATTCTGGGGTACAAACTCAGCGAATTGGAGCCTACTGACACGTTAACTTGGGTCAACCTAGTGCACCCTGAGGATTTTAAATACTCAGAGCATGCACTGCGAGAACATTGGAACCGAGAGAATGAGCTATATCTGTGTGAAATTCGCATGAAACACAAACTCGGTCACTGGGTCTGGATATTAGACACCGGCCGTGTGGTGGAGTGGCACATTGATGGCTCGCCAAAACGCATGATAGGCACCCATTTAGATATCAGTGCCTCTAAGCAAGCCGAACAAGATATCCAAGATAAAAACGAGCGTATGGCACTGGCCGCCGACTCTGCTGGTATTGGTATCTGGGACTATAACCTGGTCGATAACACCCTCACTTGGGATAGTTGGATGTTTAAGCTCTATGGCGTAGCTGAGTCGGACTTTTCAGGTGCCTATGACGCTTGGGAAAACGGCTTGCATCCAGATGATAAAATCGCAACAGAAACATTATTAAAGCGCGCAATTGAACTCGACGAAAAGTTTGATACCCAATTTAGAATTATTTTACCAAATAAGCAGATCCGTCATGTAAAAGCTTCCGCCATTAATAAAGTGAATGCTGAAGGCCAAGTAACCAACATGATAGGTGTGAATTATGACGTAACCGAACGCGTAGAGTACGAACACGCCTTGAAACAGGCGAAAACTGATGCCGAAACAGCTGTTATAGCCAAAAATGAATTCTTGGCCAGTATGAGCCATGAGATCAGAACACCGATGAATGGGGTGATTGGTATGCTTGATTTACTCGGCAGCAGCGAGCTTTCTGATGAACAGCAGCACCGTGTTGCAATTGCGCAAAGTAGTGCAAACTCACTACTGACCCTGATCAATGACATTCTTGATTTTTCTAAAATTGATGCCGATAAACTCGAATTAGAAAATATCCCTTTTAACCTTACCGCTTTGCTTGGTGAATTGTGCGAGTCATTCGCCATGACGGTCGAAGCCAAGGGGCTAGAACTGATCCTCGACACAACCGAATTACCAAACCAACTGATTATTAGCGACCCTGGAAGAATTAGGCAAATTCTCACAAATCTAATCGGTAATGCGATTAAATTTACCCATACCGGCGAGATTTTAATTTCTGCGCATTTACAAGGCACAGACTTAGATAATCTGACACTTATCTTAAATGTTAAAGATACCGGCATAGGTATCGCGCAAGACAAGCAAGCTCACGTCTTTGAAACTTTCAGCCAAGCTGACTCCTCTACAACCAGAAACTATGGGGGAACAGGCCTTGGCTTGGCCATTGTTAAAAAGCTCTGTAATCGTATGAATGGCTCAATCTCTTTACAGAGTACGCTAGGAGAAGGCAGTGAGTTTACCTGTTCACTTCAAGTCTCTAGCTGTGAAAAGAATCACACTAAGGTGCCTGATGTAGACATTTCCTCACTGAATATTTTGGTCGTCGACGACAACGAAACCAATAGAGAAATTATAGACAAGCAATTATCGCAATGGGGTGCAAAAGTCACGACCTGTCATAATGGTGAGCAAGCCTTAACTATTTGTAAAAGCCAAACAGGGGCTATGTTTGATATCGCTATTTTAGATATGCAAATGCCAAATATGGATGGTGCTCAACTTGCACAACACTTGCAAAGTATCCCTGAGTGCGAGCCGATGCAACTTATCATGATGACCTCTATGCAAACCCGAGGTGACGCAAAATATTTTGCCGATTTAGGTTTTAAAGGGTATTTTCCAAAGCCTACGACAACACAAGACTTATTAGGAGCACTCAAGATTATCTCTGATCAGGGAGACTCGTTAGAAAACGCTAAACCGCTTGTCACACATCATTATATTAATGAATTGCAGCAGACTGATGACGCCCCTGAAATGACTGACCAAAGCACACTCCCACCGTTAAACATTCTGCTTGTTGAGGATAACCCTGTGAACCAAATTGTCGCCAAAGGTGTGCTGAAAAGCTTAGGGCTGGAGTGCGATTGTGCTGAAAATGGCCAACAAGCTTTAACGCAACTAAAATTACAAGCCACGCCTTATGATGTCATCTTGATGGACGTACAAATGCCCGAAATGGATGGCTTTCAAGCCACACGTCTCATCAGACAGGGTGAAGCAGGTTCACATCATCAGTCTACCTATATCATTGCCATGACGGCAAATGCCATGAAAGGCGACAAAGAAAAGTGCTTAGATGCAGGAATGAATGAATATGTTGCCAAGCCAATCAACTTAAACGCGTTGAAAACAGCCCTACTGAGCACAAATACAAAGTAGTCAATGAATCCAAGTCTCGTATAAAAACGCCCACTCATGGTGGGCGCTTGATCACTCTTTACATTGAAGTTTTTCGATTAACGAATGGACTGTACAATAAAGTCCAGCACATCATCGCCAGATGGTCGATAGCTCAAATCAAATAAAGGCGACGGTTTATTTACCAAGCCGCGCTCTACCACTTCATTGGTAATCGCAAAATCAAGCAATCCTGTTTTGCCGACCAGTAAGTTATCGAGCGGTTGCGTTTTTGCCAGTTCAACGATATCTCTAAAGCCACTGAGATAGAGATAATCTTTGGTAAACCCACCACCTCGATAAACTCGGGTTGTTAAAGTAAAGGCAAACTCTCTATCTAACTCAAACTCACTCACTAAAGTGTGGAATGTTTTCACAAAATCACGATGCTTCAACATGTAATTTACGGCGATAACACGCAACGCCAAAGTTTGCAGGCGCGATAGTGTCAAACTCCCCGAGCAATACTCACTGTAGATTGCCAAACCTTCTTGAGTATGAGTATTGCCTGACAAACCTAACCCAAACACCTTCAACGGTTGCTTTTTAGCATTCAGCGTCGTCACCATATGAATGCCTAACTCGTGAAAAGCAAAAGCATGAATTTCTTTTTCGGTAAAACTGGCGTCTCGGTTAACCAATAACAACGCTTTGTCGTTATTGACCATGGCCTTGGCAACTATTTTTGCCGACTTTTCGATGCGACAGTTTAAGCCCCATTCTTGTGCTTGCGCTTTAAAGCAAGCGATTGCCTCATCCGCATTCAATACTTTTTCATTGTCATCAATTTGTGGCTTTAAATGCAGTAAGAATCGTGCGTTCGCGATGTCATCTTCACTCGGCTCGCCATAGTATTTTAATGAGTTATACATAAACTCATCGGTACCTATGGTGGCCAACAAATCAATTTTGTTCGCCAAATTATCGATGATATGACGATACAACTGCTGAATATCGGCATCGAGAATATTATCAACTGGTAACTTATAGAGCTTTTCTCTGAACTTATAAGGGTTTAGATCTAGCTGCTTATAGTTAAAACTCGGCGCGACATAGCTGTTTTTCAAAAACTTCTTACGCTGCGCTTGCAGATTAACTGGGTTAATAAAGTTCAGCGTTTCGATATGACGACATAACGAGAATAACGCTTTATCAACCTCTAGTACCTCTGGGCTGATACTAGAAGACAGCATATCGGCTTTTTGCATGCGCTTTTTACTGCCAAAACGGCGAATAAAATATGCAGCGGTTTCAGAGATAGCACTCTTAAAACCCGCTTTTAGCTCTTCAAGCACCAAAGGATAAACATCGCCCGATGCTTCATCCATAAAGACTTTTTTGACTTCAGTTGGTAACACTAAGGTGTTATCAAAGTGTGCATTCACATGACTTATCAGGTAACCACGACCGTGAAATACTTCGTCTGTTGCAGCACGCACTGACAAGTTAGGCAACTCAATCTTATTCAATTGCTTTTCAAAGTGCTTAACCACACTGCCCCAGCGCTCAACATCAATTTGTCCAGAGCCGATATTAAACGTCGGCGTGTCTTTTTCGATGCGCTTATAGTTGTACGAGTGAATATCAAATACAATTGCACGACTAAACAGTGACTCTACTTTGGCAATGATTGCCTCAAGCACATTGTAAAAAGATTCATGCTTAGCTTGGCTAATTGCACGCTGCTTCGCACTCAACGGCTTTTGCCACACCTGTTTATTCCACGCCGTTTTAAAATACGTAGACAGGGTTTTGGCACGATTTAAGTCATATTCAAAACGTGAGTCGTTTCCTATTAACTGAATAGGAAACGACGAGATCAGCTCATCGGTATAAGGGTCTTCTTCGAAAAAGCGTTCACCTTTACTGAGCATAAAGGTTTTTTCGAGATCTTTACGCAAACGATGGCCATTATGAATAGCCGCACAGATCACCGGCGTATATTCATCAATTTTAATAATAAAGGCGCCGCCTTCGACTTCAGCGTGAAAGCTCTCACCCTTATTAATTTTCGCGATGCACGCCTGCTCAGACAGCGTTAGCATTTTCAATTACCTGTCTGAATTCAGTTTTACGATTGCGTACTAACTCTTTGGCATGCACGACGCTTTCCACAAAATCAATTACCTGCGCTTGTAATTTCACACGGTTTAATTTGTTAATACGTACGATGCCACCTGGGCTTAATACATTCACTTCAATCAACTTACCGCCAATGACATCGATACCAGTAAAATAAAGGCCATCGCGAACCAGTTTAGGGCCAATGTACTTACATAGCTTTTTCTCTTGCTCAGTCAACTTATGCTTCACAACTCGGCCACCCGCATGCACGTTTGAACGCAAATCACCTGTTGCTGGCACACGCTTCATTGCGCCAATTGGTTCGCCGTTGAGCATCATAATGCGCACATCACCTTCTTCTGCGCCTTCAACGTAATCTTGTAAAATAACGTAGTTCTCACCTTTGCCATTTTCGTCACCGCCGATATAAAAATCGAGTAACGATCTAAAGCTCTGACGTGCCGACTTTTCAATGACAATCACACCACGACCACCAAATCCATCTAGGGGTTTTAAGATCATGCGATCGCTGTCAGACTCATCAAAAATACGTTCTAAGTATTCGCGGTTTTTTGATACGTGCGTTGCCGGAATAAACTCACTTTCAGTATCTTGGAAAGACGCTGTATAGATTTTATTATTTGCAATACGCAAACCATCTAAGTCATTCATAATGAAAGTATCACCGCGCACTGAATCTAAGAAATTCAGTGCTAAGGTATCTAGCGGTGGATTGGCACGCATGATAATGGCATCAAAACCTGCTAATGGTAGCTGAGTTCGCTTTAAGTCAGCATTTTTGTAAAAACTCACGACATTGTCAGAACACTTTGTTTTACGCGTAAATACATCACAGAATGCACTCGCCACACTGTCTCGAATAGTCAGGTTATTCACCGTTGACATAGCAACAGTATGACCACGTTTAACACACTCATGAATTAGACGAAGCGTGGTGTCTGTCTCAGGCTCAACACGGTCCCAAGGGTACATAATAAAACAAATTTTCATGGCTATATGTCTTTAAGATTTTAAGTACCAACCCGCTTAACTCACTATTTTTGAGGATTGGTATATCAGTAACAGAAATAAAATTAGCCAGTCGAAACTGGCTAATTGGCAATCAGATATAAAGATTGGGTCGTATGATTAATCAGCTAAACTGAAGTCATTCCCCATGTCTTGCACAGTTCGCCCGCTGCTTCTTGAGAAGCTGTGACCCACTTTGCTTTTATCGATTGCTTTTAAGTATTTTTTCCAAAGCTTGGCAGCATGTAAGGTGCTCTCACCTTCGTCTTTCACCTGCGCTACAAATAATTGCTCTTCTTCATTCTCAGGTTGCAAGGTCTCATTCGCCAGTGCACTTAACGTATGGCCGTAGCTTTCTAAAAACTCAGCTTCTTTCAACGTAAAATGACCGCTTCTTGATAACCCGTGTGAAAATGAGTGGTCGCCATAAAACAGTGTTTTACCTTTACGAATCGTCGTATTCATATGTTCCCCTAGGTGGTTTGCCATATAACGGTTAAATAAAGTTAGATACAACTGATTAATCTATACCCAGCTTTTATGAACAAATTATTGCCAAGAGCAAAGAAAGCTCTTATTTGCGGAATGTATGTAAAAATCAACGAGAAGAAAAACAAAAAATATTTGTCGTGAAGATAATATTTATTTAAATTGAGGCCATTATGAGAAGAGAGCCATGACACATGGATATTAGAGTCTTTAAAACTTTTATTGCGGTTGCAGAAAATCGCCATTTTGGACGCGCTGCAGAAACATTATATATCACCCAAGCCGCTGTTAGCGCAAGAATAAAACAGCTTGAGGAGTTTTATAATACCTCTTTATTTATTCGTGAAAAAAATAACCTTCGCCTCACCCCTGCAGGTGAAGCACTATTGTCACATGCGTATTTGATGGTGAGTCAGATGGCGCAATCAAAAATCTCGCTCTCTATCGCAGCCATGCAGAAAAATACTTTCAGTGTCGCTGCTACACCCAATGTGTGGGATGCTTTCTTTAGCTCTCGCATCAAAGATATGTTGTCGCTTTTTGGTGATTTGGTGGTCGCAGCCGATCTCTCAGTGCGCGAAGCGATCCAAAGAAAGTTAGAAGACCGCTCACTAGATGTGGGCTTACTTACCGATCCGATCAAAGACAGCGACTTTTGCAATGAATTAATTGGCCATTTTGATTTATCACTGGTCGGCAGTCGCGCTGAGTTTGATGCCGAGGTAGAAGATTATGTATTGGTGGATTGGGGCATTACCTTTCAAAAAGAACACGCTTTACACCATAAAGTCACCCCCAACTTTAAAACCTCTGCCGCAATGATTGCGCTTGAAGTGTTACAAACTAAAGGTGGGTTTGCCTACTTGCCTTACCCTCTGGTTCAAGCATTAATTGAAAACGGCGAGTTATTTGAAATCGAAACACCGTTACAAATTAAGCGACCAATTTACTTGGTTTATCGTAAAAATAACCCTCAGGAGCAATTAATTACTGAGTTTAAGGCATTGTTTTCTAAGCTTCAGTAGTAAAAATTTTCGCTGCGATAAATTTAAAACACTCTTGTGATAGATTTGTGAATAATTAGCCATAGTTTCGCGATAACTGTCTTGCACACTAGGTTTGTGTTTAACAAAACTAAAAGAGCAAGACATGAACAAAGCAACAAGTGCACTCATCGCAGGACTAACCTTAATGGCTGGCGGTACAGCAATGGCCGCCGATGTAGAAGTAAAAATTACCAACCTCACACAAGGTATTTATTTCACTCCGTTCCTTGTCGCCGCACACAGCAGTGACGCGCATCTTTATCAAGTTGGCAGTAAAGCCTCTGAGCCATTACAAGCAATGGCTGAAGGCGGTGATATTTCAGGTCTTGCCGATGTATTGTCAGGCATCAATGCAAGCACTGCCGCAAACCCTGCTGAGGGCTTATTAGCACCGACCGCATCCACTATGGCCATGGTTGAAAGTTCTGAAACCAATTCAACCCTGTCTATTGTCGCCATGATGTTACCAACTAACGATGGCTTTGTGGGTCTGGATGCATGGCCTATTCCAACAGAAGCAGGCACATATCATATCTACCTAAATGCCTATGATGCAGGCACAGAAGCAAACAACGAACTGGTTGTTGATGGCTCTGGTGCACCTGGCTCATTGGGTATTCCAGCCTCTCCGGGTATGGCTCCTGGTACGCAAGGCAGTGGAGTCACCAGTGAAGAAACCAACATGATGGTCCATATTCACCGCGGGAATTTAGGTGATGACGAAGCAACAGGTGGTAAAAGCGATTTACACAACACAGTACACCGTTGGTTAAACCCAGTAGCTAAAGTGACTGTAACAGTAAAGTAAGGGGCCTAACATGAAAGCACTCAAATTATGTGCGCCTGTATTTACAGGCCTATTACTCGCAGGTTGTGGCGGTGACGACAATGATGTGATGCTAGAAACACCTACGCCAACGCCACCAGCAGCAGAAGAAATTATGCTAAAAGTGACAGCGGTTAACCTCACTAACGGTCAGCCTCTTTCACCAATTGGTATTGCACTGCATAAAGAAGGGCAATTTTGGCAAATCGGTGAAGCGGCCAGCGCCGAATTAGAAACCTTGGCTGAAGGCGGGGATAATTCAGGGCTACTCGGATTAGATGTGGTTATGATGTCAAGTTCAACAGATGCTCCACTTGCACCTGGCGCGAGCCAAGAGTTAATGCTCACTACCGAAAGCCTTGAAGACTATAAATTGTCTGTAATCACCATGATGGTGAATACAAATGATGGTTTTACCGGTCTTAATGCTATGGACGTATCAAACCTAGCCGAAGGCGACAGTATTTCTATGCGTACCCATGCGTATGATGCAGGTACCGAAGAAAACACTGAAGCACAAGGGACTATTCCTGGCCCTGCCGATGGTGGAGAAGGGTTCAATAGTGCCCGAGAAGCCATGGATAAGGTCGCGATGCATCCTGGCGTTGTCGGTAATGATGACGGGCTCTCTAGCTCAGTGTTAGATAGCACGCATAAATTCGATAACCCACTGATGATGATCACAATAACAAGAATGAAATAAACCCTACATGCCCATTTCACGGTGTGTGGGGTGGGCAATACAAAGTAAATCATAACTTATTAGAGTTGAGATTTACTTTAAGAGGGTTGAAATATGCAGCATAAAGTATTGGTCGTTGAAGACGATCTCGATATTGCAGGGTTAGTTCAAGTGCATTTAAAAGAATTGGCACTTGATGTTGAGCACGTAAGCGATGGGGAAAGCGCCATGGCAAAATTAATGCAAGACCACTTCGACATCGTGCTACTCGATATTATGCTGCCTGGCATGGACGGTCTTAGTGTTTGCCGAGAGATCAAATCTCTATTTCCTCATATCAGCGTGGTATTACTGACCTCAAAAAGCAGTGAGATGGACAGAGTGATTGGTCTAGAGATCGGCGCCGATGACTATATTTGTAAACCTTTTAGCTATCGAGAATTCCAAGCAAGGATCAAAGCGCAGATCCGCCATATTAAATTGCTCAAAATGCAGCAACAGCCAACCGATACAATCGCAACAGCGCCAACTGCCTTGATGTTAGGCGCGCTGCAAATCGATACCGGAGGTCATGAAGTCTTTATCAATGATCAACTTATTGACCTCACAGCAACCGAATTTGATCTGATCCACTTCTTTGCCAAACACCCCAATCAAGTATTTTCACGTGCCCAATTACTCGAATCAGTTTGGGGTTATGACCACTCAGGTTACGAACATACCGTTAATTCACACATAAACCGTCTACGCAGTAAGTTAGGAAACTTATGCCAACAAGACATCATAGAAACCGTGTGGGGTGTGGGTTACAAACTTAACGCCAAATCATTGCAACAGGCATCATTATGATCCAATCTCTTTATCAGCGCCTCAGTCTGACCATTTCAACGGTGCTTTTCATCATTCTTATTTCGTTTGTAACTTGGACACAATGTGTGTCTGAAGTGTCTCGCTCTCAAGCTGAGCAAAAACTACATTTAGGCCTTGCGGAACACCTCGCCAATGATAACCCGTTACTAAAACAGGGCGTTTATGACTATAAAGCCCTTGAAAGCCTATTTCATACCTTAATGGTACTGGGCCCGTCTTTTGAGTTTTACTTTGTCGATCCTAGCGGCAAATTAGTCACCTATTCCGCTAAACCTGGCGATGTTAAAAAGCAAAGTGTCGATTTACGCCCTCTGTTACAGCTAATAGAAGAGCCACACAACTTACCGATTTTTGGCGATGATCCGCGTAGTTTTGATCAACAAAAAATCTTCTCTGTTGCACCGGTTTATAACAATGACACGCTTCAGGGGTATTTATATGTGATTATAGGCTCTTCAGCCTATGACTCTATTTTTACCCAGATCAGTAGTTCAGATCATTTATTTCAACATTCTGCTGGTTTGTTGATATTAGTGATCATTTTACTATTCGTAGCTGTGCTGCTTTTTCGCTATATCACCTCGCCCCTCAAGCAACTTGGCGACTTTATTCACAAAGCTGAAGAAGCGAAATTTGATTTAACTGAGTTGACTATGCCACAGTGGTCAAACTCTGATAACGAAGTCCACCAGCTTGGCAACAGTGTTAATCAAATGCTGGTGACCATTAATCAGCAGATGGCACAACTCACTGAGCTCGACTCACAACGCCGTCAATTATTGGCCCACCTATCTCATGATTTGCGTACTCCGCTTGCATCATTGCAAGGGTACTTAGAGTTAATTGAAAAGCAGCATGCTAAGCCTGAGCAACAGCTGCATTACCTTCAAGTTGCGCTTAAGAATTGCACCCAATTGAAAAGCTTAATCGACCAAATATTCGAGCTTGCACACCTTGAATCTGGTCATGCCAATGTACAATTTGAAGTGTTTAATTTAGGTGAATTGATTTATGACATTTTGGCTAAGTTCGCACTAAAAACTGAGCAAGCCGATATTACTTTAACTGTGCAGCCCAAAACATTTGATGCCCAAGTTTACTCTGACATCGCCAAGTTAGAGCGGGTACTAACAAACTTGATTGATAACGCCATTCGACACACGCCGTCGGGAGGAAACATCACCATTGAAGTCAGCGAACACAATAAACAATATGCGTTAGCTGTGCGAGATACCGGATTGGGCATTAATGCCAAAGAGCTGCCTTATATCTTTGAAGCCCGCTACAAGGCAAGCAACAGTCAAGGCTGTAAAAAGACCCATGCTGGTCTAGGGCTGGCGATAACCTCCCGCCTTATTCGTTTGTTAAAATCAGAGATCAAGGTTGATAGCGAATTAGGTAAAGGCACCGAGTTTTCTTTTGCTGTGCGTAAAGCGACAAACTCACTCACTTGAGTCATGATAAATCAATAAACTAGGACTGCTCTTAACTGATGCTTTAATGGCGTTATCCAATTGCTGCAAGAGTGCTTGAGGCACATGTTTATTACAAGCAAAGCCTAGCTTTGAATTTAATAGTGGCATGAGTAAACGGTAGTTTTTTGGGTTGATATTAGCGCGCTTAAACTGAAACCGTGCGATAGCATCGCCATAAGCAATTAAATCAACCCGCTTATGATCTATCATTTGCACCAACTCTAAGCCCGTTTTTAAATACACAAACTGAGATTCTGAAATACCATAGGCAAGCAATGCTTGATGACCAATATCGTTTTTAACAACCCCATAGGTTAAAGACTTATCTTGCTTTAATTGCGAAATGCTAATGTCCGTTTCTTTATGAGCAATTACTGCCACCGTGTTGGGAATGACCAAACCCACAAAGTTGAATAACTTGTTTCGCTGCTCTGTAAATGTCATAGAAAACACGCAACTATTCCCTTGCTGTTGCACACTTTTATACACTCTAGGCCAAGGTGCGAGCACGATTTGCGATTCATCTAAATACCAATCTAGGTGTTGATACGCTTTACGAAGTACATTGAAAGCTAGGCCATGTAACTGACCTTGGCTTTGATAATTGAAAGGCGGGTAATCTTCGGTATACCACTGAATATTAGGTGTAGAGAGCTGTAAACTTGTAGATAAAATGAGTGTATTGAGAAGTAAACTCGACATGCACCTTTCTCTAAATATTTAACCATGAAAAAAGTATAGGACATGCATCTCAATAAAGGACAAAGATCCTGAATTTTCATACATTCACTTACCACTTCGTTGCTCATTCAACGAAATGTAGAAGTTAACGCTTAATAACCTCACCTCTGAGTGGTGCCAGCTTGGCAAGTACCAAATTTTGCTCACGATAACCGACTCCTGCATCTTCCATCGCTAATACCAATAGCTCCACCACACGATTAAAATCTGCTTCATTGATATTCATGCCAGTGTGAATATCAACCATGGAGTCTCCGATATATTCACAAGGCCCACCACTGATGTCACACATGTGAGTAATAAAGCCAGCGCGAAAGTGACTGACACTCGACTTAGCAAAATACGGTAAAATCGTTTTATCTTTCGCAATGCGCTTAATAAACGCATCAACAATGCGCTCTATTCCCTGCTCGGCACCAAGTTGCTGATATAAGCTAGCTTTAGGCTGTGAAGCACACCCGCTCAGAACAATCAGCAACACAGCGCTGATGATTAAAAACACTCTGCTCATTGTTAAAAGTATCCTGTCACTGATAAATACCAACCCGTTTGTTTTGATAATGCTGCAATCGCGCCTAAATCAATATATGCCGCCGTCACACTGACATGCTTGTTGGGAAACCAAGCCACAAACACATCGCGCCAATTGCTTTCTTGCAAGCCAAGGTTATCTGGCTTCTGACGATATTCAACGCCAACCGCTAAATGCTGGTTTAACAAAACAGCCGACGATAACTCAAGCTGTAAACTGCGATCATGTTTGGCTGAGCCAAAGCCGAGTAACCCCATTTCATTTGCAGACGTACTGCGTGTCGTCGCATTCCATAACAGGTTATATCCAAATGCAGCACCTAAATGTAATTTACTGGCAGAAAGATAATAGTCATAACCCGAAGTATCAGCTGCGCCCAGCGCATTGGCAACCGCTGGAGTATCAAGCTTTTTATATTGCACACCAAACGTCAGTTGCGGCCATTGACTATAAACCAAGTCGCCATAGAGCCTGACCTTAGCGCCGGTAATGCTCTGTGAAAGCTCAGTATTTAACGGGTTAACCTTAAAGTCTTGTTCAGCGTAACTTAACTCAAGCCTGTCGAAAAAGTTTGCTTGCGCGCCACACACATTTAAGGAGAAATCATCAACATCGGCTTTTGTGCAAAACCCCGATACTGCCCATTCGTCTTCTGTAGCATAGCCCGCTAATTGTGCCCAAGGGACTAAACCGCCCCCCGCAGATCCCTCAACTTGTGACACGCCGGGCGTGCCGAGCAACTTACCACTCGCTTGCGATGCAAAACTCACCGAAAGACAGGCAAGTAACAATGTGCTCGCTATCGATATCTTCATAACTTATCTCCTTGAGCTAAGTCAGAAAATAGATTCTCGAAGCTATCTCGTTTCTCTGGCGGGTTAACTTCAAGTGTTATCTCAATATTGCCATCAATCAACTTTACATCATCGATTTTAATTGTACTCAGACTATCAACACCAATTTTTGCTCTCGCATGCCAAACGGTGATCGCCTCAAGTTGCTCTTTGGCATATGGCATAGTCACTAAACCTAACGCAGAGCTTTTTATTGCAGGCTTATCATCATAAACATATATATAGCCCACCATCGAATCATGAATATTACAGCCAAGTACCACAATGCCCGATTTTGAAAAGTCTAACGGCGCTTTTGGTTGGCCGTGGTATAGCCTCAACTCAAATGTTTTAGCTTCAGAAAAAGAATACACATGATGGCGGATATCATCACTATTAGGAAAACTTACCTTTGCCCCTTTTGGAACAACGAGTACATGAGGTAAGAACGCCTTATTCACTTGATCCATCACATAAGGCGAAGAACTCATTGCGCCTCGAGCCTGCTCGCCTTTTAAAACAAAACTTACCACCGCATCTTCTAACGGCTGATTGAACTGATCAAGCACCTTGATGGTTGCTTGTGCTGATGACATAAAGCTGGTTAGCAAAAATAGTACTGAAACAATAAATCGAGACATAGTAAGTTCTTATAGCGCAAGAATAGTAAAAGGGTAGGAGTTTATATATGAAATGTCTATAAAAGTGTATTACACCACAATAATAAAATGCCTTTTATTATAAGTAATTACCTTGTATTCACTTCCTTATATTCTTGGATTTCAGGTACAAATAGGATATTTTATACCCGACTTACAACAACATGGATAATTCTTATGGAAGAAATAAATCTACCAGCTCAACCTGAGCACAAAACACATCAAGTCCTATTCACTGGTAATGCGAAAGATTATTTTGGTATTTGGATAGTGAACATCTTACTCAGTATTGTCACTCTTGGCATTTACTCCGCGTGGGCAACAGTAAGAACAAGACAATACTTCTATGGTCACACATCAATTGATGGACACCGCTTCAATTATTTAGCTACGCCAATGCAAATACTCAAAGGTCGTATCATTGCTTTTGCTATTTTCGCGCTATACGTCACTTTAAGTACTTACAGCCCAGTCATGGCAGTGGTATTTTTCTTAATCTGGGCAGCAGCTATTCCTTGGTTAATCAATCAAAGTTTACGCTTCAACTTAAGAATGACAAGTCACCGCAATGTGCGCTTCGGCTTTAAAGGTAACTACTTAGACGCATTAACGCATTTTGTATTACTGCCAATAGTCGGTGCATTAACGCTTTATATCGCGATGCCTTGGGTAATGAAAAAAATCGACACCTATATTCACAACAATATTGAATACGGTAATAAAGCCTTAAAAGTCGAGCTTTCAGCAGGTCGCTACTATGGTGCTGTTTTAAGATGTTTAATAGTCGCGATTGGTTTTGGTGTGATAAGCGCGATTGTCGCTGGTGTTATGGGCAGTTTCGGTGATCCTGAATCTCTTGGCGTAGCCATGGTATTTATCTCACTAGGTTTTAACTTCTTAGCTATCAGCCTACTTGCAGGTATTTATCAAAGTAAGGTCCGTAATCATATTTTTGCTAACGCTCAGCTTGAAGATGTGGCGACTTTTGAATCAAAACTAGATTCAGTTGAATACTCAATACTACTTGCAACAAATGCGCTCGCCATTATCTTCTCGCTTGGTCTTGCCTTCCCTTGGACAAAAGTGCGCAAAGCGAAAATGCTCGCAGCTGCAACCACAATCACTTTATCTGAAAATGCAGAACAGGTGATGGAAGTATATCGAGAGTCGCAATCTTCTCTAGCTGAAGAAGCGGCGAACGTGTTTGACGTAGATATTTCATTAACTTAAGCATATGAAGATATTAGGTACTTTATATCCCGCAGGTAGCAGCAAAGCTGTTATCTGCTCAGCAGCGGTATTTGACTCTAAGCTGATGTTAAGCCATGAAAATGGCAAACAAGAAAGCTACGACTTTGCGAGTGTGGTTTTAGGTGAGCCGATTTTAGGTCAATCTCAAGAAATTACTTTCAGCAATGGTAGCCGTTTTTTGCCTGAAGACGTCAAGTTTCGATGGCCAACTAAGCGAAAACGTTTAAAGCTGATTGAAAAGCTAGAGCAAAATCTATTTGCAGTGCTCGGTGCTATCGTACTAAGCCCTATTTTAATCTACGGTATTCTATTTAAAGCTGTGCCTGAGTTTGCTGTGCAAACCTATGACTTAGTGCCCGATACAGTAGTACAAGAAATGGGTGAGCAGTCTATGTATGCCATAGAAAAAGCCGTGCTTGAACCGACCACATTGTCAACGCAAGAACAGCAAATAGTGACTCAGCTTTGGGACGATAGTTTACAAAAACTGTCTCTACCAGCAGATAAGTTTAAGTTGAGTTTCTATCAGTCAGATTTCTTTGGTGCGAATGCCTTCGCGCTCCCACATGGTCAAATCGTAGTGACCGATGATCTTGTAAAAAGCATGCAAGATCACCCTCTAGCACTACAAGCCGTTTTACTTCATGAAATCGGTCATGTTGAAAAACAGCATAGTATTCGTATGGCTGCGCAAGCCGCTGCTGGTGCAATCGCTTTTGCCATGATATTTGGTGATTTAGAAGGCTTTGCCGAAGTACTGCTTGGTACTGGTTCAACAATTTTGCAGCAGCGCTTTTCGCAAGATATGGAAAAAGAAGCGGACGAATACGCCCTGCAGCATATGAAGCAACACGGTATCGACCCCAAAGAGTTTGCCAAAGCATTAGAGATTATCGTTGAGCAAGCAGGCATTGAACTAGAGAGTGATGAAGAGGGTGCATGGAGTAAATACTTATCTACTCACCCGAGCATTAAATCTCGTATCGAAAATGCAAATAACTTTAAGTAATAAGATTTTTAGCTCTGTTCAAGCACAGCTTCAATAAGAGTGAAATGAAAAGGTTAGTTCAATAACGATTCTTTTAGTGAGCAAGTATAAAAAAGCCGCGATACTTAAAAGTATCGCGGCTTTTATTTTTGTTAGTAAATAAGCTTATTCGAACTCAATGGTGACAATCTGCTTCAGACTTTGACCATTGTCACTACTATAAATGTAATAACTAAATGAATCGCTTGCGCCATTTGCACTGCCATTTGGTGTATAAATAAATTCACCTGAGTATTCACTGATGGCGACATCGCCGAAAGCAGGCGCATCTGCTAATCCGAATGTGACTCCAGTACCGCCTGGCAGCTTGCCAGCAAAAGTAGCATACTCAGTCGTTGTAAACTTAATATCAAGGCTGTTATCTACTTCAACCGCGCCATGTATCGTTCCGTGAAACTCATCTTTTGCTAAGTTCTTCGCGCTGTCTTGTTCGAAGTCATAGTATAAAAATAGCGCTTGTTCACACCCGGCTCCCATTTCGACAATGCAGTCAGCAACTTCAGTATCTGTCAATGCACGAGTCCAAACAGCGACGTCATCAATGTGTCCTTGGAAGGCACTGGTTGTTGTATCACCATCGCTATATGCACCAATACGAAGCGGTAATGTATTGTTCATGTTTTTCTGCTGACCTAAGTTAATTCGCATAACTTTTTCGCCGTCAATAAACAGTTTGAAGTCATTATTTTCCCAGTCGATAAGCGCTGCAACATCGTACCAGCGACCAGTTTTAAGGTCTTTACCATGACCTGTGTAAACTATTGATCGCGCACCATCATTGGTCGTATGGTAGTTAAATTGCAAACGATTATGTTGATTTACTAGGAATTGCCAACCTTTATGAACATCATTGTTAGACGCTTTTTTGGCTGCAATAAGGCGATGTACTCCCTTAGTGCCCGGCTCAATATAGATCTTAGCTTTAACCGTGAAGCTCTCATCACCAAAGTTTAAAGACAGATCTTCATAGGGCACATTTACATAGTCGCCATTACCATCGAATGTTAAATAAGTATTGTGTTTTTCGAACGTTGGCGTGTTAACAAGTACCATAGTGCTTGCACCTGTTAAGTCTGAGGTTTCACCGTTTACTTCATTGTCAAAGCTATAATAAGACACCAAACTTGACTCATTTAACGACGCACTTAAATTGCGCTGTGCAGCAATAGAATCTTGCGATTTCGCATAGTTCCACACGCGGATCTCATCAATATTGGCATCTAACTTTTTGCTCACGCCGTCGTTGCCAGACCCCCACACAAAGTAAACATTGCTATCTTGTGCAGCATCCACTTTAGAAATGATTAGCTCACCGTCTAAGTAAACAGACAACTGTTGTGTCGGCTGGTCATAACTCACAGCATAGTGCTGCCACTGACCAACAGTGATTGTCTCAGTTGACTTAAACGTGGTGTTTGTTGCTTTCACACGTAAACGACCATCAGAGAATATTCTCACCGCAGCCTTTGAAGAGTTTGCGTCTTCTGAGAAAGTGAATAAATTAGAGTTTTCTTCTGGATTCAAGGAGTTCACTTTTACCCACGCTTCTATCGTGTATGAACTGTTTGGATTAAAGCCTGAATCCATAGTTTGAATCATGTTCTGATCGGTACCGTTCAACATAATTGATTGACCAAAACCACCCAAAATAGACATATCTTGATGGAACGGGCTTTCAACATACGTCCACTCCGAGCATTCAGGGGCACCGAATAACGTGCCATCATGTGGTGTTACACAGAACGCAACATAGCTATCAATGTCTTCAAGCGACAAGGTATATGATTGAGATAAGCCACCAGCAATAACTTGCGCATCACCGTTGCTGCCTGTCGCAGAGCGATACCATTGGTAATTTGTTGCCTCTTCGATATCACCTTCATTATCAGTATAAGTGTAAGATGCTGTTAAGGTAGATTTGCCTATAAACTCACCTGCTACTGTTACATCAGATGCCACTGGCGCATTATTGCCATATGACAATACCGGTTCACCACATGCTGCACTGTTACTGCATAAATCAAATGATAATTGGGTCGTGAACGAGTTTTGCGCGATAGTGATTTCGGTAGGTCCACCAAAGTCTGTGTCGCCAGCCGTAACCACTTTCTCGCTGTCGTACAGTGGTCCATAAGACCCCTTTTCAAACATCAAACCTTGGTTACCCTTGGTGTAGATATTGTCAGCTGTACATACCGCTTCTTGCACGTTGTACTCAAACTCAAGTAATTTAAATGGCATTCTAAAGAATGCACTCATCTTACTGTTATTAACAAAGTTCGATGCAGCATTGACGGTTAACGTTGCGTCAATCATGCCGTCATTGTTAACGTCATGAGTTAGCTCTGGTGTAAAGGTAATATCTTGTTCTGGGTCGAAATAAATCTCAGTGCCATCTTCTAGAACTAGAATCGCAGAAGATTCAATGTTCAACTCAAAGTCTTGTTTTAAATCAAGCGCTGCACTTAAGAAAGTATCAAGCGTGCTGAATTTGTAACGACGGTATAAATCGTCACCAGCTGGTGCAAAATAGTCGTCAATACATTGTTCCGACGTACCTTCCATTGCCTCCATGCCTGCTGCTGCATGCCACTTGGTCCAGTTAGAACCCCAGTAGATCTCTTCCGACACCCAATCAACTAAGTCGTGACCTGCTAAGAAACGTAAATTGTCTACGTCTAAGTCAATTGCTTTTTCAATCGCTTTTCTAGCATTTGAAGATAACTCTGCTAATGAATCACGGGTTAAGTTTTTAATAAATAGAGCGATATTCTCATCAGATACATTCGCAGGAATGTATGAAATGATCGTAGCTGTCGGATCAGAAACATCCGTACTGATAATTTCAACGCCATCCGTTAAACCTATGTGAGCGTATACAGCGTCGATAACTTCCACACCGTTTACCACACTCGTACCAAAGCTAATGTCGTCACTTCTGGCTTTTGCGTTTTCTGTTGCGACAGCAACGGATAACTCGTAGAAGTAGCTATCTGTTAAAGACGTAATTTCTTCATCAGTAAGGTCTCGAGTTAAATCGAAAACTTCAACACCATCTTCCAACTCGTAACAATCGGCACGGTTAAGCGCGTTAGCACAGTTTTCGCCGTAAACACCAAACGATTCTGAACCTACTGATTTCTCATAAGACGCATAATCAATTTTGGTTTGACCATTTAGTTTTTCAAACAACGCTGATTCATATTTAATTAAATAATCTTCAAAAATTAGCTCAGCAGAGATTTGAACACCAGGAGACGACGCCATGAAATTTGCATTTTCACCAACGGTGAACTTGGTTGCTAAATTAACTGGCTGACCAGCAGCTATTTCATCCGGGAATCGTAAGTCCATAGAAAGAGGAATGTCAGCTTCAACCCATCCACCGAATAGGTCCATGCCACCCACGTAATGGATTTTACCGTGTGATTCAATTCGAATAATCGCAGGATCATCTGGCAGATTTTCTTCTGGCACAGTCCAAGTATGCTTCGTTTCTGTTGACGCCCACTCAGGCGCACTCATGCCAAGCAAATCTAAAACCGTGTTTTCGCCCCAATAACTACCTTCACCACTGACATCACCTTCTAAGGTAATTTCCATTGAATCCATGTCTAATACATCAACCGTAATCTGTGCGGTGTCAGTCGTATTGTATTGGTCATACACAATCACTTGTAATGTGTAAGTAGCTGTATTTTCAAAATCTAAACGAGAGATGGTCGGGCTAATGCTTAATACACCTGTTTGCGCATCTAATACGAGATCACCGTCTTCATTCCCGCTCAAGATTTGGAACGTAACGAAGTCACCAACATCATTTGCATCGGCTGCAAGTATGCCAATTCCTGTACCGCTGGCAGCAATTTCACTGACCGTAAACGTTTGGTCTTCTATCGTTGGGGCATTATTAACTGTAACTGTTAAACCATCTTGCACTAACATAGTCGCTGAGCCAGACGTAAATACTTTATAAGTTACATTATCGATAACTTGTGTTGTTTCGGAGTCAACCCATTGATTATTTGCGGCACCAACATAGTCGTCGTTGTCACCTAAAATACGTAAGTTTGAGTTACTGCTCACGCTCTTATTAAGCGTAATTGAGTTAGCACCTGAACCACGGATATCAAATACTTCAACGTTACGAACACGAGAAGCTTGAGTTGCAAGGTCTAGATTAATACCTGAACCGTCAAATACTAATGTATCTGTGTTACCGCCTGCATCAATACGAGTGAAGGTGTTATCTGAAATGTAAATGATATCTTCACCAGGACCTGCGTAAACGGCATCAGTACCACCGTTAGTTCGAATGACGTCGTCACCTGTACCAGTGGCAATATTATCTGCAGAAGCAGTACCTGTGATTGTGTCGTTACCGTCAGTCCCCCAAAGCGTTACTAACTTGCCGTCACCATTTAAAACGTACACAGCACCTGTGTTGTTTAGATTGTTTTTGTTGGCAGAAGGCGTACCAAATTGAATGTCTTTGATACCGTCGCCATTAATGTCACCAGCACTTGCAATGAATTGTCCAAGTTGCTCGCCACCATTACCTTCAGAGTAAAAGCCTTGTTGGGTTTCAATGATTTCACTAAGATAAACAGGCTCTGTACCTGCGCGGCCATAAACGGCGTATACGCGACCCTTGTTGTCCTCTGCAAACGGGTCACCGATGATGATGTCATCAAAGCCGTCGCCATTTAAGTCACCTGCACCACCGATTGAACCTAAAATAACTTGTAAGTCACTGTGGTCGATATTTGACGCATCATTGTGAATCACAAAACCACCATTGCCATTGGCAATATCCGCTAGGTTGATTTCATCAGCAACGTCAACACCACCAAATAAGATGTATGCTCGAGGGTGATCAATACCAGAGCAACACCCTGTGTCTGTCAACAATAACGCGATATCGTCAACACCATCGGCGTTTACGTCACCTACATGAGAAGTAGTAAATGAAGGAAGTGCATCAAGAGTTGCATCACCAAAATCGAAACCATAATTGCCGCTACCTTCAGGCGTGATCTTAATACCGTGTTCGTCTTTGTAAATATTGTTGTATTTAATCGCTTCACCGCCGATACGGCCATGAACAACATAACTTGTACCAGAGGTATCAACAAATAAACCGTGGCTAACAATAAAGTCTGTTAAGCCATCGCTATTAAAGTCACCCGTTGGTAAAACTTGTGCGCCATAATACCAGTCGCTAAATAACTTTCTGCTTGGACGAGTAATCGCAAAACCTTGCTCGTTGTAGTCAGTCGCAACGTTAGCTAACTGAACTACATTGTTGTCTTTTTTACCGTAAACAACATACGCTAGGTTTGGATCAGCCGTACCATCTTCAAGTAAATTTCTTAATGCAAAAGAGCCTGTGCCCGCTAAGAAACGAGTAACCGTTTCACCAATAACGATATCACCCAGACCGTCACCGTTAACGTCACCAACGACTAACGTACCACCTGCGTAATCTTCTGTGTATGCACCGTGAATCGCAAAACCATAATCGCTCCCGCCAGCATTCATATCAGACAATGGCACATAGTTAGTACCAGTTTTACCAAAGATGACGTAAGTGGAACCTGAATTCTTGCCGTTTATATCAGCATAAGGTGCACCGACTACAACGTCTGATAATCCGTCGCCGTTAATATCAACGCCTCCAGCAACAGCAAAACCTGCGTTGTCGCCAGATGCAGCACCCATGATACCAAAACCACGTGTACCACCGATCACTTCTGTTAATGACGGGAATGTACCTGTTGCATCACTGAAAAGAACGTAAGCAGCACCATTATTTTCATACATGAAGGTGCCATCATTTCTATAAACATCTGCTTGAGGAGAGCCCACAATGATATCGTCGAAACCGTCACCGTTTACGTCACCAGCCGGGGCTACTGACCAACCAGCCCAGTCATCCGCTGCCAGACCATCAATGGATTGCGCATTGTTGTTTAGTGAATCGTTAATGTCAGTAACATTAATCGTAACTGGCGTGTCATAATGATTACCCGCGCCATCTGTAGCTCGAACAGTCAATGAATACTGGTTATTACCTAGTTCAAAATCTAATTGCGTTTGGTCAGCAACTTTAATTTCGCCTTTAATCGGATCAACTGAGAATACACCCGCGTCATTACCAGACACGATTGAATAAGTGTAATGCTCAAGGGGGATATCCCAACGACCTGCTTCGAAGATTTGATAGTGCAGCTCAAACTCACCAAAACGGTTTGGTACAAGATTTTCATTATCTGCATGCAGATAACCTTCTAGCATCATAGGTGCAACGAAGTTTAAGCGAACGGCTGCATCGAAAATCTGTTTGTCTTTGCCAACGGCTTGTACAAAAACAACCGGGTTGTTATACGACTTTGAGAAGGTAATTGAGAATGGACTTTCGATGTCAGTATCATCAACTGTGATAACACCTGTTTCACCAACAACAGCCATCGTCTCAGTAAACAATAAACCTGTACCTTGCAATGCAAAAACATTTACGTTTTCCGCAGCATGTGAAGCATCATCAAGGTTATCAATATGAACTTTTACTTTATTTGCAGACAATTCATCAACTGCCACACCACTTTGCGAAGTGCCGTTGTATGTCGATAAAGAAGTTAAAATATTCGGAGTGTCAGTCATCGGCACACTAAACGCGTGACCGTGAGTATTGTGTGTTACCAAAGTGCCAGTGCTTGACACATCAATAGGCTTGTCGTTCCAAAAAGCTGAAATAGGCTCAGCAAATGCAATCCAACCTAGCGTTTCCCCTTCGCCAGTGTCAAGGAAGCTTTGGATAACACTAGTGCCTTTTTTGTCTAACTCTGATTCTAATACCGCTTCAAAACCAAGGGTTGTTACATTGTCTAGACGATGACGCATTAACAAGCGGTTATTGTTCTTGCTTGTTACGCCAGAATAAGAATAAGTACTTACTTCATACTCTACCTGATAGTCACTGTTTGACTGGATTTGACCAAACACAATTGGCGTTTGTGTAAAGGTTGAAGTAAATGAAATGGGTTCAAACGCTTCACCGTTTGTTATCCAGTTTTTTATATCAGTCGTGCCAACCTCTAAGCGCACCGTTTTATCCGATACACCATCAAGGAAACTAACACGGCCAATGGTCGTATTCGTTTTGGTATTTTCATCAACATGTATCGTTAATGGCGCCAAGCTTGACTGAGCAATACTGGGGAAACTTGCCCCCAGTGTCAGCAATGCTAGGTACAGTTTGTTCCGCATCATAGTATTAACACCCCTCTTTAAATTGGCAAATACAGCTCAAGGTAAGGGTTTATGACATGCAAATAAGGTTTAAATATGGATACATTGTGGAAGTTGAAGCGTTTCCCAATAGCACTACAACATACTGAAAAAATTAAAGATGCCTAAAAGAGATAATTTAACTAATTAGAACAATGAGGTAGTTGAGAAACTCATTTTTTGCAGTGATTAAGAACACTAAAGTGTAAAAAAGAATAATGAGTGGGTTAAGTAAGCGTTTGCAAAAGCAAATGCTTACTTAAATAAAGAGTGTGAGTCAGCCTGTAAGCTGGAAAGGCTAACAATTCAAAACCAATAAATTCATAAAGTTAATGATTGAAACTATATCAGATACCTTTATTTGGGCACAGCATTGGGCACACATCACAACTTACAAAAGTAGTATATATTTCCAGCCCAGATTCTCTTTGATAACAATCCCCCTGAATATATCATCTTATATTGTTCTCTCTACATTCTTTAATCAAACATGCCTCTGGCAGCTAACCTCCAAATAATGCTATTACTAAAATTGCTTAGATGTATAGCTATTGGCTTAGAACCATCAGAAAATATACTAATATCCGAAATACTCGATATTGTTTTACTTCTGCCGGTCAGAAGAAACAATGCTGGACGATCATCATGGTTAACCGTTATAAAAAAGGCTGGATTAGACTTAGGTAAATTGTCTTCTTTTACATTGAAGTAAGGGACATGTATGCTTTCAACTGTGAGAGCTCCAGAAGCTACTAGATAATACCTTCTAGAAATACCTTTGGTATCATAATCTTCCACTCCCAAGTTCACCATTGATTCCCCGGTGTTTTCGCATGTTGAAACGACTTTAGAGAACAGACCAGTCTCCTTTAAGTAATTCACGGTTCTGTTAACGAGATAGATAACTAATTTGTTTTCATCATTTTCTTTCACACATACATTCAAAGGTTTTAAGGTTCTAGGCTCAATAGAAGCAACTGCTTTTACTGAGAATGAACTCACGTTTGAATAAGCTGTCCACCATCTTCCTTTATAGCTATTGTAAATGTTTATTGGGTCTTGCTTTAACGGGTTTTTATTGCAATATACATTCGCACTAAAAAAAGCGCACAAACCGAAAAATATTGATAAGCCTAATCTAGTTGACATGACAAGTTTTTCCAGGTGAATTAGTGATCCCTAGCAACGGATAACACTCACATTGTCCAGCAGGATCTTCTAAAGCTTTACACTGCTGTAACTTTAACTCAGCCCGCTTCCTCAACACCTCGGCCTGTTTCGCTAATTTTAACTCAGCTTCTAACTTAGCTTCTTTTTTTAGCTGACCAATGCGTTGCTCTTCTAATTGAGCTCTTTGTATGTTCATTTGCATTATTGAGTTGGCCGACTCTTCTAACTCTGCTACCCGTTGATTTGTTCGTTCCGTTAGCTCATTGATTTGCTCTTCGTATCTGCGTACCTGTTGTTTCACCTGCTCACTTTGCTTTACTAAAACAAATAACTGTTGAATTTCCTTATCGAGTTTTAGATTACCAGCTTTAAATTGCTCAGCGGCTAACATAAGCCTTTTTTCGAATTCGGCTGTAGATGAAATGGTATTTGCTTGCCTGTAAATACCCAACTCTTTTATTTTAGAGCAAAATCTGGCGCTCTCCTTTTTAATGAGGTCAGCTTTTTCTCTCTCTATTTTTCTTTTCTCTCGCGCAAGCTTAGCTTTTTCTTTATTTATTCTGACCAATTCATCAATATAATCATCACAATCTCGAGATGCACTTTTTCCAGAAAAGCATTTACCCTTAACGCAGTACTTTCTTCTATGATCAGGCCCTTTAAATACACAAGAATAATATCTAGTTAAAGATATGCCACTATTAGCCTGTTCACATTTATTTCCTGCGAACTGATTACAGTTACACTTTTGCATTATTTGCGAACTAAGCCGTTTAAGGCCGATAATTGGAGAGCTACTGGACCTATTGTTAGAATCAACTTTGTCCTTAAGCGTGCTAATCTCTGTATGTGCTGAACGCCTAATATCTGTAACTGCTTGATTAACTTTGTGCGAATAGATATCTTGAAAGTACTCTTTTAACTTTTTTCTTTTCGACTTGTTTCCGTTTAAAAAAAACTCAACTCCTTTATTTTCATAATTTGAATTCAGCCTGACTTCAAGTCCTTCCTTTTTTCCATTTTCGTAGGAAACTAGCACTATCACTCCTTTGTTAGTAGATATGAATTCACCGTTTTTCAATCCATTTTTCCATGTACCAGACGTTATTGTTCCCTGCTTAAATACAACACCTTTTCCGTGTGGTTTAGAGTTTTTTACGGAACCTTTATATACTTCTGAAAGCTTTGAAATTACTCCATTGCCACTAGCACTCCGAAATTGATATTGACCTTGATATTGAGATTTATCATTAAACGTGAGCACACCACCATCTACGAATGAATCAAGTTTAAAAAAACCTTCATAGATTGTTCCATCTGAGAAAAAGTACTTTCCCCGGCCATTCATAAATCCATTTTTAAAGACGCCTTCGTAACGATCACCATTAAAAAAATGTATTTTTCCTTTACCGTTAGGTAGTCCGTTATCAATAGACCCCGTATAAGAGCTCCCCAAACCAAACTTAAAATTACTTACAACTCCCACCTGTTGCCTGAATGGTTTATTTGCTTTTTTGGTTGATGAGCATCCTGATGTAAATAAAATTACACTAAATAAAACTATCGACAAATAAGTCTTATATGAATTCGCCAAAATTGAAACCGCTGACAATAGTTGGTAATAATTTAAAGGTAGCATACACGTAAATTATCTCCATCATGTTGGTAAGTTCACAACATCTAAATCTGCGACAAAACTAAATATCAATAACTGATTCAATGTAGAAACGCTGCGGTAGTATATGGGCAAGATAGTGTTTACCGGTTTAATATGAAGCAGAAATTGTAATTCATAGAAAATGTCGATTGCTTAAACATTAATACCAATTAAAGTTATCTATATTAAATTTCTGGAGAGTACTCCCTCCAGAAGCAATGAGAAATACCTTAACTTTTTTTTCTACACTCTCTACACCAGCTTTGACTCCTAACTCCATTCGGCATATTTCGATAACCGAATAACCTATCTAATTCACTATGTGAATTTGCTTCTGTTTTATTAACACAGCTAGTATTTGGACATTTATGAGGAAATTTAATTATGTTTGACATAGTTAATACCTTATATATTTTAATTAAAAAAATGATTCAAAAAAGAACCAAACCGAATCAAGTAAAACTTTAAGTTAAGATTTCAATTGAGTCAAGTTTGAATCTGAAAAACTTTCCAAAAGATTCAACTTGGGTCAAACCTAAATCTGATGTTATATTGATGGTAAAGTCCAGATTGTAAATAAGAGTTACCTTCAATACATGTCAGTTAATAAATCTAGCAAATCACAAGTAAGTACCACTGTACGTATGTCACAAAGTCAAAACGAATTTATAGAATTACTCATGGAAAAAATGGCTATGAGCAAACAAAAAGTTATGACTTTGTTGCTGGAAGAAGGTAGTAAAGCGATTGAAAAAAGCTTGGAAATGAATATTGAAGAATCTTTTTCTGACTGCCCTTTTTATATATTTTGTCTCGATAGAAATGACAAAAAAATGTTTTTAGATGAGCGACTGATCGCTTCCAAGGAAAAACCATGGAAGAACTTTATCGAGAATATTAAGGCAGATAGTGTCATATTCTTATATTCTGAAGGTGCAGGTATTATTGCTTATGGAAAAGCTTGTGAACAATATTCATCCATACAAGACTACACATATCGAGAGCTAAGTGGCTTTAAAAACCTCGAACTCCCAATTCTGTTGCCTGAACTAAAAAAGCTAACAGGCCTTAATTTTGTTCCAAACAAAACTATACAGCCCCTTACCGAAGGAAGTAAGATTTTAGACTTTATTAATACATCAAGTCATACCTGCCCTAAATGCAATAAAAAAGCCGAAGGCCTCAGTGAAATTTACAAGTTATTTGGAGTTAGACAAACAGCGAGAGGTATCAGCCACCAAAGTTGGTGCAGAGCATGTCGGCAAGGATAATGACAAGGAAGGTCCAACTAACAATTGAGGTTGGCTTTTACAAATAAGCCAGCATTGTAGAGTAATTATAATGTTAATATACATTAACGTGAATTCGTCCCAGAAGACGTAATTATTACCAATACTTTTGCCTAATGATTAAAGATCTCAATTGCTATCAACACCTAGCCTGCTTTTAACTGTTTCTAGAATTAACCTTACTTCTTTTGAAGAGATTTTATTGTGAGAGCTCAACTTTAGTTCTAGCTTTGCTGCAATGTCACATAGAAGCTCTTTGTCTATAGTTACTGTAATTCCTTTTGAAGCCATTCTTTTCTTTTTGATCTTATTTTGAACTTCTACCCAAGCCTTTTCAGGTATTACATCGATAAATTCATTTAGCTGCTCGATTGCAGGTATAAGTTCAGCGAGCTCAACTTTAAAAGCTTGAATTAACTCTGTTGCATCTTCTTTTGCATGATACATTTTGTAGTACTTCTTTGTTAAAGCTTCTATATATCTTGGTTTTTCTTTTCTTCTTTGCTCTCGTAAACTTTGAATTATCTCTAAAGACTCTTTCTGCAGCTCAGTTTTAAAGTGCGCGATAGCTCCATCATATAAATCTGGCAGGTTTATAAACCACTCCAATTCATTTAGTTTTTTTCTTCCCATGAGTCCCCCCAACAATAGTTCGCGAACCAATAATTAATGTAAATTCCTAAAGTGTTGCTCAAGAAAATTCAAATCCAACTCTATGTTTCCCAAATTCTTTTTTCTTTTAAGAACTGAAAAGCTACCAGCAGTTAACCGCTTAAAGCTTTTGAGTTTCGCTACTTCTATATCTGTTAGCTTATCTATTTGCATTAGCTCTTTGAAAAGTTCGCGAACTTGAATTTCATTTAAATAATCTAACTCAATTTTGAAATCAAATCGCCTTGATACTGCTTTATCTAAACTTTCTGAAAAGTTGGTCGCTGCAAATAGTGGCAGTTCGAATTGTTCAATATGTTGAAGAAATTCATTCACCATTGAATGCTCCCAGTGATTATTGAGTGATTCCCGACTTGTTAATAAGCTATCCACTTCATCAAAAAATAATGCAGCTCCTGTTTCTCTTGCTTCATTAAAAATCCGAGCGATATTTTTTTCATTATCACCAACCCATTTACTCAATACATCTGATGTTTTAACTTGTATCAGATTTAAGTCCAGCTCATTACAAATGTGATTCACAAATGCGGTTTTCCCGGTGCCAGATGGTCCAGAAATTAAAGTTCGCGAACTATTAAAATTACGCACTGCACTTATAACTTGAGCGATAGAGTCACCAGCAGATTTAACGTTAAGATAATCTAAGTTGAATTCTATTGTAGGTTTGTATGCGGAGTTATTTATAGAAGAACCAAGAGCCGTCAAAGTTTGTTTGATGTGATCCAAAATTATACTTTCAGCATCACTTCCCTCGTAACCAATCGTTCTAGCAAACTTAGCTGACTGTTCAAAATGCGATGCTTGAATACCATCATAGTTTACCAATTCATTGATAAATGAATTTCTTATACCTAACCCTCTATAATATTTTTTGGCAATTCGTATCTTAGTTTCATTGTTTAGCTCCGGCATTTTTAATACATAGCTAAACCTGCGTATACAACTTTCTTCTATTTCGTCGATGCTGTTAGTAATCCAAATGGAAGGGGTCTGGTTATCTTCCAATATGTTATGTAACGTTTCTTTTGAAATGCAGGAATTAAATTCAAAGTTAGAAAAGATGTCTTCGCATTCATCGATCAATAGTAAAGATTGAACATCTTTATTCATTACTCTATTAATTAATTTCAAATATTGTAGACGTAACTTAGAAGATGGCTCTGCGGAATAGATTTCACTCTGGAATTTGCGTAAATCATCACCAAAAGCTTTTACTTCAAACAACTTTAATTTAGTGACTTCTGCAATCAACCTCGCAAACTGACTTTTACCCGTGCCCGGCTCACCATAGATCAAAACATTTATACCGCTTTGCTTTTGTTTCTTTGCATTAATAATAAAATGTTTTACTGAGCACAAATCGAGGTGCGTAAAATCATTTTGCTTTAATAAGCATTTTGGTGACAAAAATAAGATATGATTCACAAGGTCATCTTGATCATTAAGCTTTTCAGTTACAAGAACGCTGGCTAGTTGCTTGTTCATATCGAATAGATCAGACATTTCATTATAATCTGTTAATGAAAACATCCCTGACTCCAAAAGAGTTTGCTTATATTGGTCTAATTTTGATGACTCAACTCCCGTTACTTCTTCCACTAGATCGAATATTCTTGATTCACTAAACCCTGTAGTGATTTCAATTAATGTTTTCAAAGAAGGCGATAATGAAATTGATACTGAAAACTTTATTAGGCTAGCAGCATCATCATCTAAACCGAATGACTTGGCCAACATCAAACTATTTTCAAAAACTAGTTCGCTTTCAAAATATGCGATTTTAGATAAATGTTTAATTAAAGCTGCTTTATAACATTGCCCCCTCGCTACAAACTTTCTTCCTGAAAGTATTGAAACTAATGATGGCGTTACATCATCCAAAAATTCATCGTCAAACACACTACTTTTGAGAATGTGTTGAGCTGTAGAAGAAGCCAGAGAGTAGATTAGTTGATTTGTTGAATTCATATCACTTGCTCCCAAATGTTAAATTTTTTGCCGCTTTAATCAGTACTTCATCTCCACGTTTATCATAAATCTGAGTGGTCGCAATATTGGCGTGCCCTGCCATTTTGCTTACAGTTGCTATATCAACATTCTGATTTAAAAGCTCTGTCACGAATGTTCTTCGTAAATCGTGCGGGGAACACTTAACACCAAGTATGCTGTTTGTGATGCTGGTAACAATTTGGTATGCGGCTGCAGTAGAAAGGGGTTTTGATATCAGATGTCGATTGACAGGAATGAACACAAAGCTTGAGTTTTCAGGTTTATAATTCAGCCAATCAATTAAAATTTGATAACTCCAATCAGGCAAAAACTGAACTCTCTTTTTATTGCCTTTACCCTTAAGAACTGAAATTGATTGCAGCTCAAAATCGATATCCTGCACCTTCAATTTCACAATCTCACTTCGTCTTAAGCCTGATGATAAAAATACGCTTATCAAAGCTAAGTTTCTTTTACCCTTGATACTGGTATCTGCTCTCATTGCAGAAATGAGCTTAATTACATCACGGCCTTCAAGCGCTTTGCCTTTTTCTGAAGGTTGCGTATTTAAAAGAGAAATTGTTAAAAATGGCTTTAGTTGTTTATCGTTAATCAAATCAAGATGATTGGCAATTTTTGCGATCCCTCTTAACCCTTGAATTAAATGATTAATCGTTCTGGCAGCTTTCCCTTCTTCGATACATTGTCGTTTAATCATTTCTAAATCTGAATATGTCAGACAATAAAAAAGGCATTCATTTAAATGCCCTTTCCATTTCATCAATTTCGCAATTTTTCTAAGTTGGCTCGACATAGAGCGCCGCCCACTTTCAGCTAATCTGCTTAAGTAAATATCTACCGGATTATCTGATTTCATATCGCTACCCTCTCCAACATTTGTTTGAGAGGAATATCAAAATATTCAATAAAAACAAGTTCGTTTTTTGACAGATTTATGTCGAGGTTCATTTTCTTGAATTTCAAAACTGTAAAGAAAAAGTACCTTTTAATCATGTAGATATTTTTATGAATAATCTCCATTCTCATGACATCAGTCCCGACAAGAAAACATATTTTGTAATTGAAACTGAGAAGAAACTTCCATTTAAGCTAGAGTCTAGTAAGTTAACAATTGAAGATATAAATAAGTTAGTACAGGATAACCCAAACTTTATAGCTGTAACTTATTTGAGTACTCTGACAATCAGCTTCATTCAACTCAATGAGTTCGAACGCATTCATCAAGAAAACCCGTATATATTCTCAGAAATAATTGTAAGTAATGAACTCTACCCAACTCTAAAAAAGTTAAAGAACTTTCATCATCGAAAGTCTATTTTAATAGTTAAAAAAAGTGAGCTGAAAAAGTCTAAAAAATTTAAGGTTGAAAAAAGCAAAGAAAAAACAGAAAGTTTTCTTGATAAATTCGGGCTCTCAATTCGTTGCACAGAAACTCATGCAAAGGAAATATGCACAGCCTTAGTCAAAACAGGTTTATTTCGAAGTGTTGATAATAATAGATGCGCTAAATTCTATAGCAAACGATTTGCAAATTCCAAAGGTGTTATTGAACTTCAAACTAACAGAACACAGAAAAAATTTGCTCCTTTGAAGGTTTTATTTAATCCATCCAAAGCAAATAAAAGTGAGATTATTCTGGTGTTTAAAACAATAAAAAAATCTTTAGATGTAAGTTACAAATCTATAATGAGCAAGTCAATCATATCTAGACTAGACATAGCTCAAGATTGGTATGGCTATTCTTGTGAAGAATTTACATTAGGACTTTCAAGATCAACAAGCTCAGAAATATATATCAATGAGAATGGGAAGATTGAAACTAAAATTGTGGGCAGGGGTAGAAAAAGATTTCATGCATATTTGAAGCGAGTTAAAGGAAAAAGTTGCTTAAGAGTCGAACTCCAACTCAGACACGCTAGATTTAATGGTTGTCGTATTAGGCTAGCTAACTTTAATAAGTTCTATCATTTTTCGCAGAACGCTTGTTTATATGAAAGCTATATGGATGAAACGAAGTTCTCTGATATTAACACTTTAACTTCATTACAGTATTTTAGTAAAAGCGGATTACGCCGAACACTTAATGCCAATGAAGCTTCAAGTCTTGATTACTATATGAATAAAAATAAAAACGTAAAATTTGAAAACTCTTTTTTTACTGGTGCGATGAAAGAGTTAAAAAAGTTAACAGGCTTAATATTTAGATTTAATAGAGTTACATAATTAGATAACCGTGGGGTTAAATAACAGAAACTTGTTACTCCACGTTACTTAAGCTTTGGTTAACTATATTTCCACTAAAACAAATACACCAGATGAAGTATAAAATCACATACCAATCAGGCACATAAACTTAAAAATAAGAGCTTTTTAAGTTTGAGTTTTTTTGATACAATCGCGAAAAAATTTTACCAGGTTATGGAATGACATGTGTTGAATCTCTACCACCTTTAGAAGATTTTGTCATCGAGAATTTAGGCGCTGCACGATTAGCTAACTTAAATAATCAATCTAAAGGTGGAGATAATAATTCAAAAGGGAATAAGCACGAGACTTTTTTTGCCACTTACAAGTTAGCAGAAATGTACGTAGCGCACCCGGAAGATGATGTTGAAATTAGCTCGCAAGAGAAAGCTTTTGTTGATGATTTAATCATCAGAAATTTCACAAAAAATTCGAAGCAGAATTATCAATTAAAAGACGCCAAAGCAGTTTATTGGCAAAAATCAAAGGGAATTTCACCTTACTTTAGAGATCAATACAAAATTGATGTTGAGTATTTTAAAGTAAAGGACTCAAAAACAATCTTAGTTCTCGCACAGGAAAATGTTTACAAACAAAGAAGTAAAGATATTCCAAATAGCATTGAACATCATACTGAGTGTGTCCTTTTTAAAAACTCTGAGAGTGCAAATAAAATGCTCCTAGATAATCAAAGCTTTAAAAACGCAGTAGAAAAGTTTTGCGCTTATCCTAAAGATACAGATAAGTTGGAGATAGTTTTACGAAATTTAGTTGGTGCTTGGACAACTCACAATAAAGAGACGAGAAAAGTATCTGAGTTTATTAGCCTAGCAAAAGAATCTGCTAATCCTAATTTTTTTATCGACTCTAATACTAATTACTCAATATCTAGCGAGCTACGTCTTATTCTTGACAATATTGACGAATTATCGTACACAATAAAGAATGGTTACTTAAATTACGATATTAAATCACTATCAGGAATTGTAAGGTTTAAAGTTAATACACCGGATTTTGATGAGTTAAGCAAAGCTATCATCGAAAAAGAACCTAAAGATATAATGACTTTATTAGGTTTTCTTATGGGGTCTAGAGGCTAATATGAATACATATGGTAATGGAAGAAAATTCAATCAATGTGTTACTAGTAACGTAGAAGCTCTTTTAGCGACCCTAACTGATAAAAGTGTCACTAGCTCCGTTTACCGAGAAACCATGTTTGAAATTGGTAAATTCATGGGTCAAGAATTATCTAAAAAGCTTGATCCTAATAAGAGTTACTGTGTTGCTTCAACCGTTGAAGATGCTGATTTTTTATCCAAAGGTATAATCGAAAGCATAAAAGAAAATGCTTTCTCTGTTTACTTAGTATGCTTTTGGAATGACAGAATTAACTTAAATGGTACTAGCGTTGCTCCTATTTATAACAAGTATCACGACAATGGTTTTGAAAGCTCTGACTCTCTAATTGTTGTGAAGTCAATAATATCAGGCTCTTGTGTTGTTAAGACTAACATCACTGCCCTTATAGAAAGTGTGAAACCAGAAAAAATATTTGTTCTAGCTCCTGTTATGCATAAGGATTCTGCAGTCAAACTAGAGAAAGAGTTTCCAATTCAAATAACTTCTCTGTTCAATTATTTTACGTTAGCTACAGATGAACATAGAGACTGTAAAGGTGAAGTTCTACCTGGTATTGGAGGAAGCGTGTATGAACGTTTGGGGTTTTCTGGACAAGCGGACAAGAACTCATATATTCCTAAAATAGTTCATGAAAGAATGTTCGCATAGCAAACTTTCAACTATTAAGTAAAAAGCGGCTATTTAGCCGCTTTTTACTTAATAGTGATTAATAATAATCAACAACTTAAACAACCACCAACAGAAATTAGCTCTATTTGAATTTAGCTCAATCAAAAATATCACTAACATTTTTAAACTTGTTTAAAATCATTGAAATCCTTGACTACATTAATAAGATAGAAAATCTTTCAACATCATTGGTCAAGGAAAACAATGCAATCGATCAAACGCAAAGAATCAGTTCTTATTGCGATTCAAGAATATAATGAGCTCGGAAGAACTGCTTTTTTTTCTAAATACGAATTATCCAACTCATCACAGAATAACTTTGATTTCTTTATTTTGTTTGAAGACAAAGAGTATGAGTGCAAACCTATATTTCAAGCTGCATACCATTATGAGTTTGACGAAAAAATAACAAAGACCAGCGGAGTTACTAAAAAGATTAAACCCAACCTAGAGTCACTAGGCTTTAATGTAATTGAAAGATCAATGATAAAAGCAACTAACTTTTACTGGGTGAATATAGGAACATCATATAAGGAAGTCGCTCAGTACAAATTTCTATGGGCGCCAGAGAATACCGTTAATCAAAAAGGACAAGTCATCGTTGAGGCTGGTTGGAAAGCTGTACCCTTTGTAAAAAAAAGTGATGTACTCTTCTGTAATTACAAAGGTAGCTTAATACATGTCGCTGTTGCAAAAGATGATGCTTATAGCGCACCAAGACCTGAGAATCGAAGCTTCGACCAATGGAAAAATGAAGGTTATAAAATTGATGTGGAATTACATACACTTAAAATCCCCATTGATAACACTGACTTTATTGATGACTTCATCCCGCAGTTTAACGAACACTGTAACCCTAAACTTTTTGCAAAAAACAAAACTGTTTCCCAAAAGTATATGGTGAAGCTGCCAGCTTCAGCGGGAGCATTTCTATTAGGTTTTGTTGGAGATGAAGCTCTGCAAATTCAAGATAGTCTTCTTATTAATAAAGTTGATGATAATAAAAATAAAATACCTGAAGGGTCTGAACGAGAAACTATCTCGAAAGCTAGAGTCGGTCAAGGCAAGTTCAGACAAGAAGTATTGAAGGTCTGGAATGAAAAATGTGCATTAACTGGCGTAGGCGTAAGAGAGATTCTAGTTGCTTCACACATAATCCCTTGGCAACTTTCCAACAATAAACAAAAAGTTGATAAATATAATGGATTAGCCTTATCTCCTGATGTGGATAAACTTTTTGACAAGGGTTTCATCTCATTTGACGACAATGGAAGCATGCTAGTTAAAAGTTCATTACCGGATGAAACCTTAAACCAACTTGGAATCAAAACCAGCAAGAGGATTGAAGGTTTAAAGGAACAGCACCTAGTGTATTTAAGAAAACATAGAGAGCTTTATGATTTCTAAATAATTCTTTCAATAGTTTTTAACTATTGCACTTGAACTGTCAGGTTTAATCTCTGTTAATTAAACCTGACAGCTGAATATATCCTTCACATTGGTGTTGTGAAAGTTTTACCACCGGTTATTGCGATTTATTATTTTGTAATTCACTTAAAGTGATGGCCTTACCGTTTTTGTGCCACCGACGAAAAGCCCCCTCTGCTTTACCTTGTTTATAATTACCTTCTAAAGCTAGTTGACCGTTCTCATGCCAGCGACGAATAACACCTTCTCGTTTGTCATTTTTGTAATTTACTTCCGATGCTTTCTTTCCATTTTCATGCCAACGACGAACAAGACCTTCTAGGTCATCGTTTTTATAATTAGCTTCAGATGATAACTGGCCGTTTTCACGCCATAAACGAGTGAGACCTTCTTGTTTGCCATTTTTATAATTATCTTCCCGTGATGGTTGGCCGTTTTCATACCATTTACGATAAACACCTTCTAGCTCACCGTTTTTAAAATTAGCTTTATGTGATAGCTGACCACTTTCATGCCATAAACGAGTGAGGCCTTCTTGTTTGCCATTTTTAAAATTAACTTCCTTTACTAACTGACCATTTTCGTGCCATTCACGATAAACACCATCTGCTCTACCGTTTTTATAATTACCTTCAACTGCTAACTGACCATTTTCGTGCCATTCACGATAAGCACCATCTGTTCTACCCTTTTTATAATTACCTTCAATTTCTAACTTGCCGTTTTCACGCCATACACGAGTGAGACCTTCTAGCCTACCGTTTTTATAATTACCTTCCCCTAATAGCTGGCCGTTTTCACGCCATATACGAGTGAGGCCTTCTTGTTTGTTATTTTTAAAATTATCTTCCCGTGATAACTGACCGTTTTCATGCCAGCGTTGAAAAAGACCCTCTTGTATGCCATTTTTATAATTAACCATCAGCGCCAATTGACCGTTTTCATACCAACGTTGGCTTTGGCCCTCCTTTTTGCCGTTATTGTAGTTAACTTCAAACGATACCTGGCCGTTATAATGCCTCTTGCGATGAGTGCCATTTCGTAAAGAGCGCTTATAATTACCTTCAGATGCTAACTGACCATTATCATGCCACTTACGTTCAAGACCATCTCTTTTACCGTTTTTGTAGCCTGTTGTAGCTTTTAACTGACCATTATCGTGCCACTCACGCCAAAGCCCATTTCTATCATCGTTTTTATAAATACCTTCCTGTGATAGCTGACCGTTATAGTGCCACTCACGAAAAGTGCCATTTTTATAAAAACGTGTGTATTTAACTTCGGGTGCTAACTGACCGTTACCTTGCCATTCAAGCCCTAGCTTTTCTAGTTCGCTGTTTTTGTGATTATCTTCCTGTTCTAGCTGACCGTTATCACGCAATTTATGATGGTTTTTATTTCGGGAAAAACGTGTGTATTTAACTTCAGATGCTAACTGGCCGTTATCATGCCACTCACGCCAAAGCCCTTCCTGTTGACCGCTTTTGTAATTGCCTTCTTGAGCTAGCTGACCGTTATCGTGCCACCGACGAAAAAGCCCCTCCTCCTTACCGTTGTCGAGATTTAACTCTGCTTGATAGTACTCCAGAGCAGTATCATCAAAAATCGTTGCTTTTCGCATCCAGCCGATGGTACGACCGCTGAATGCTGTCATAGTCCGGGTGTCTAAATAGATAACATCAGGCTCAACATAAACCTTTACTAGATATGCTCCATCGTCAGTGAAAAACTCATAGGGTATATGTGTTCTTTTTCGCAGTGAAGAAAACACCAGCTCTCTTCGGTTCGCTTCTTCAGAATAGTTTCCGTTATTTACAATAAATTGCTTGCACAGCCCCCAGCGTTGATACCTTAAAATCTCGCTGTCATCTCCAACAAATGCGTCTTCTTCTAACTCTTCTCGAGCGCTGTTAACAATTTTTAGCCGCTGTAATGCCTTATCTTCTTTAGTTTCCCTGAGTTCCGCGCATGCTACTTGCGCAATTCTCTGTTGTTCAGAATAAGGCTTGCCACACCCAAAAAGAACAAAGCTGATAATAATCGCTATTAAATGTTTCATGTTTTTCCTTTTGAGTCCGGTGAGTGATGGGGATGAATACAATACATACTATCTAAAATCTAAATCTCAGTCTTTCTGTTTCTATGAAGGAAATACTAATTTTTGAGGGCAATGTTGAGGTTGTAGACATTGATGACCCTTTCCATTGTTAAGGGTTGACGTATATCGCTAGGCCTTATGATTTAACCATTCAATCCGCTTAACATCATCGAGGTACAAATATTAAGCTGAACACAAAGCGCTCATTATTGAGTGAGCTGTTGCCTGAAATTACTTTCTATAAATTGAGGGTAAGATTGTAAAACATCATTCAATTGATGACTAACCTCTAAGTCTTCTAAGAAAAATTAGCCCCACCCCTGATAATCGTTGCGCCGATGTTTATCTGCACTAGCTCAAAACTGCCAGACAGATAATAGGCTATGGTCAAAATAACTCTAAATTTATTCTGAGTTTAACTTATATGAAATCAGTAATAAGTCTTTACTCTCATTCAACAACATAACAGTTAACAACTTCAGCTAATCTTTTAACGGATGCCGTGTTATGGGTATAGTTGTCCGTAATTCCAGCTTTTGAGATTTCATGACCAACTACTTGTTGAAGGAGTGCAACATCAAAGTTCGCATTATTTCTTACATAACTGATAAATGTGTGCCTTAAGCTATGAAAGCTTCTGAGTTCATCCAGCTCACTCATCGATTCAATATTTAAGCTCTCAAGTGTTCTAGAAAACCATGCAGTGATAACTTCTACATTCGCCAATTCTTCGAATAACCTTGAATCACGTCCATTAACGAATTCAATAAAACCATATTCAATAAGCTTCTCATGGACTGGGATTCTGGGAACTTATCAAAACAAAGTTTAATGAACAAAAAAAGAAAACCGGATAATTCTCGCTTTTTGACGTCGTTTTCAACATTACTTTTAATCAAAAAAGTAGCATAATTATTTTAAATATCAGATACTTTTTGGCGAAACTAATAAGGAAAATTTGTGAAAGACAATATATTAGAATTGGGAAAAGAAGTTTGTGAAGCACTTATTTGTGGCGATTGGCGCTACATACCTGTAGAAATCCTAAGACATTACGAACATCGTGATAAAGTGCTTTATCGTTGCCATATATGTCATCATCACATTGTGCTGATGAGAGAAGGTAAGGACCCTGCTCATTTTGAACATAGGCCAGGAAATCCAGAGTGCCTTCTTTCTTATCATAAACTAGATCCTAACAAAGATAGAAGCTCACTATCTATTGTCTCAGCAACTTCAGAACAGTTAAGTGCAAGTTATGTGCATGAGGTACTGCTTCAATTTACCACCATCATTACAGGGCCATTCAGTTTGATCTCTGACATTGATGATCTCAAAAATTCTAGCGTTAAAAAAACACTCAGAAAACAACTTATTGATGCAAGGTGTGGGCAAGGCAAATTTCGAAAATCACTAATCGAGCATTGGGGGGAATGCGCTGTAAGTGGTGCTGATAAGATTGAATTATTAATAGCTTCACACATCAAACCTTGGTCTGTTTGTAATAATCAAGAACGCTTAGATATGTTTAATGGTATTTTGCTATCCCCTAATTTAGACAAAGCATTTGATTATGGCCTAATAAGTTTTAATGATGATGGCACTATTTTGATATCGCGTGAATTTAACTGTTACGAAGACTTTAATATCGATAATGAAAGTACTATTAAACTCCAAGAAAATCACAAGCCATACTTACAGTATCACAGGGAAGTTGTATTTAAAGCATAGTTAAACGTGAATGGGGCTACTCTATTAAGATTTCCATTCACTTTAATTCTGGTTAACATGATAAGCATGTTTAAGTTTAAATATTCTAGAGGTGGTTTAACCTAACTCATTTTGTCCAAAATGAGTTAGGTTAAACCACGTATTTACGTAGACTCGCTTTGAGAAACATAAATTAATGCTCGTTCTAATTTTTTGAGGAAGTTACAGTTTCTTTGAAATAATTTAATTTTATCTAGGAAATTTCAAGGGCCACAACTAAGCGACCATTGGACGATTTTTTCATTATGAATTAACTGTAGTTTGATATTTGTTTATTCGGTTCAATAGTTTTTTATCACCTCTACTTTTCGATATTTCGATTAAGTTATCTTTATGTTCATTAAAAACATTATCACTCACTATTTTATATGAAAGAATTTCGTCCACTCGATTTAAGTTACTCTTTTTTACAGCCTGATAAAGCTCATCGATCAGATCATCCTCAGTGCCCAATTGTTCTCTTTCTCTTTTCATTTTTTCTAATGCTCGTTCCCTCTTTACTCTATTTAAATCTTCTTCTGCAACAATCTCATCGATAATGTTATCTAATAAATTTTTATTTATACAAGAAATGCCAAGGTCAAAAAAAACAGTTTTTAGTGCTTGCTCTGCTTTAGATTTACATGTTTCATTGTCGGGTATCTTTGAGGTTATGTATGCTAACCCCTCCTTAACTTCTGATGTGTATCTCTTCGCTGTATTCCATTGGGATTCTTCCTCTCTATCTTTTTTCTCTTGTTCAATATACTCATCCCTACCCCTGTCCTGCTCAATCCGACTAACCTGGGATAGAATTTCTTTCTGAAAATTATTAGCCTTAGCATTATTGCTTGTCATTTTGTTATAAAAGATGTGAATAGGGATTGTAAACACCAATAAAAGAGGGAATGTAAATAAAACAATCAAATGTATAATAATAAAAACTACAGCCATTCTCAGCTCCTTTTGAAATTAGTGAGGATTAAATAATCCAGAATAAATACCAAAATATATTAAATACTTATCTTAATTTAAAATCTAGATTTTTTTACTCTTAGTCCCAACTTTGAGATGTTCCACCGGAATTCTTATAACTCCTTTTATTGTGAAGACTACTAGTTCTGCTCTATGGTGGATATAGTTATCTCTCTGCTTTTATCTATTTGGTATAATGACTCTGCACGAAAAAAGCTTTTAATTGAGCTTTAGAATTAAAACAATCCCCTTAGCGCCTCTCAAATGCTTATACAAAACATTCAAAGAACACCGTTAAACCTTGGTAATTAGCGACTACGACAAAGTCGCGTGGTAATTAAAGTACGACAAAATCGCTTGGTGTTAACAGTTTTATGTGAATAAGACTTAACTTAATCTGTCAGATTTGATTTTTAGGTTTTGATCAAATCTGACAACCACATATGTAACACTTTGAGTAATTCATCTAACTCTCCCCAAAAAATTCATTTTCAGTTTTATCCACTATTTAAGATTAAGTGCATAAAACAAAATTCTTTCCTGTTAATTAATAATTTTCTTTACTGATTACCCTGCCTGAAATGTATTAACAACTTCAGCTAATCTTTTAACGGATGCCGTGTTATGGGTATAGTTGTCCGTAATTCCAGCTTTTGAGATTTCATGACCAACTACTTGTTGAAGGAGTGCAACATCAAAGTTCGCATTATTTCTTACATAACTGATAAATGTGTGTCTTAAGCAATGAAAGCTTCTGAGTTCATCCAGCTCACTCATCGATTCAATATTTAAGCTCTCAAGCGCTCTTGAAAACCATGCCGTGATAACTTCCACATTCGTCAACTCTTCGAATAACCTTGACTCACATCCATTAACGAATTCTATAAAACCATATTCAATAAGCTTCTCATGGACTGGAATTCTTCTCTTTGAGTTCTTAGTTTTTAGCTTCTGACTTTCATGATTATCCGTTATCAATAAATAGAAAATGCTCCCTTCTTGTTTTAAATCTTCCTTTCTTAGTTGGTAGATTTCACCACGTCTTGCTCCGGTATATATCCCTAAAAGAAGTACCCACTTTTTCCAGCTTTCTTGTTCTTCTAATGCAAAACGAAGCAGGTTTTTCATTTCTTCGCCGCTGAACGGCCCTCTTCTCCGTTGTGTGAACTCTCTTTTTATCGTGCATGGAGTAAGCTCAATGTATCCAACATTATCACTTTTAGCATAAGCAAAAACGCCCTGTAGCCACTTATAGTAACCTTTGACTGTTTTAGGTTGAACAAGACAATCATCTGGAACATCATCATACTTGACGCATTCTTGTATCGACATTTTATTGAATGGGGATTTGTTTCTTTTCGGAAGAAAGAAACAGCGATCAATGAATCTACCTATGTCTCTATTAGAATATTTTTCGATTGGTTTATCTGGTACAAGTAATTTCCAAACTTCAAAATACCCGGCATACTCTTTTTGGATTTTGTCACTCAAGTTGTTTTGTTTTTTGAAAGCAAGAAACTCTTCATATACTTCAGAGAATAACGGACCTGTTTCACTCTCACGGCTATCAATTTTAATTTCAGGCGTTGGAAGTGCGCTTTTGATTTGGCGTTCGAGTAGAGCATCACCCAATAGATTTGCAGAAACTAGTTTATTTAAAATATCATAAGACTTACTAACTTCATGGGTGAAGTACCTAAACAGCTCACTATGAATACAGTATTCATAACCTTGCTCATCTAAAATTTCGCAGGCTTTGTCTTTAAAGCTTTCAAAAACTTCGCAGACATCATCATCTAATTCATCATCTAATTCATCATCTAATTCATCATCTAATTCATCATCTAATTCATCATCTAATTCATCATCTAATTCATCATCTAATTCATCATCTAATTCATCATCTAATTCATCATCTAATTCATCATCTAATTCATCA